>Ga0157370_10000478_pt1 | contig 49942 bp, 46 predicted proteins | sample C35metaG_FD_113463 | JGI IMG/M metagenome (GOLD analysis project Ga0157370, IMG submission 113463) | Corn rhizosphere microbial communities from Kellogg Biological Station, Michigan, USA - C3-5 metaG | ecosystem: Host-associated > Plants > Roots > Rhizosphere > Soil | place: USA: Michigan...
CCTGGTTCCTGTGCGCCAAAGTTGTTTGCAGGAAAACCGACAATCACCAGTTTATCTTTATATTTATTATATAAATTTTCAAGGTCTTCATATTGAGGTGTGTTTCCACATTCTGAAGCCGTATTTACAATCAAAAGTTTCTTTCCTTTAAATTGGGAAAAATCAATAGTTCCACCTGTTAATGCTGGTACTTTAAATTGATAAATCGTTTCACTTTTCATTGGATTGAATGTTGAAGATGGAATAATAAATGAAAATAGCAACAGTGAAAATCCTGCATAAAATATTTTTTTCATAATTTTTTTCTATAAAGATAATCAATCATAAAAATATGAGGAGTAAAGATTCAATGACAATTATCCGAACTTTGTTTTTGATTAAAATAAAAACAATTGGAAAAAATGATTAAAAAGCCGTTACAGGCAAGGATTGAATCAATATTGGATAAATTTAAGATACTGGCCGTCATCTTTGATCTTGACGGAACTTTGATTGATAATAATTCTTATCACCGGCAAACATGGGAAAAATATTTAGAAAAAATTGACAAAAAGATTTCTGAAGAAGAATTTAATGCACACATGAATGGCCGCACAAATGAAGATGCGATCAAATATATTTTTGGAAAAGAAATCAGTAATGAAGATGCGATGAAACATACTTTGGAAAAAGAAGCGCTTTACCGTAAAATTTACAAGCCATTTATAAAACCGGTTCCCGGGCTAATTGCTTTTTTAGAAATATTAAAAAGTAAAAATATTCCCTTGGCCATCGCTACATCCGGCATTCAACCGAATATCGATTTTATGTTTGAAAATATTCCTATAAAAAAATATTTCAAAACTGTTGTAAATTCTTCTCATATAAAAAAAGGGAAACCCGATCCGGAAATTTATTTAAAAGCGGCTTTACTGCTAAATGTTGACTCAAAAAATTGTTTGGTTTTTGAAGATGCTGCAGTAGGAATCAAATCTGCAAAAGCAGCAGGAATGAAAGTGATTGCGGTTGCAACTACACAACCCAAAGAAGAACTTGCTGAAGCAGATGAGATAGTGGATGATTATAATTTTTGAAGAGACATGATAAGGTAGAAATTTGTCTTTTTTCTTTATAACTAAATCAATTGTTTTATTTTTAAAAAAATAATCAGCATGAAAAAGTTTTTGAGATTAGCAAGGTTTTTTTTCGCAACAGGATTAGTGATAATTTCCCTTTCCTCTAATGCACAAAAGGAAAAGTCTGTTTCTTTAAACCACGTAGCGGTTTATATTTTTGATCTTAAGAAAAGTACTGATTTTTATAAAGGTATTATTGGCCTTACTCAAATAGCCGAACCGTTTCATGATGGCAAACACGCCTGGTTTAAAATTGGTGAACACAGCCAACTTCACCTGATCCAAGGCGCTGAAAACATCACCACCCATGATAAAAATTCGCATATCTGTTTCAGTGTTCCATCCATGGATGCATTTGTTAAAAAGCTGAGGGAGAAAAATATTTGGTTTGGAAACTGGAATGGCGATACAGGAAAAATTACTAACAGACCAGATGGAGTTCATCAGATTTATTTTAAAGATCCTGATGGCTATTGGATCGAAATTAATGACGATACTTATTAAATCGGGATTCGTTTATTGCTACAAGTATAATAAATAAACAAATATTTGCAATTTCTTTTTTCAATAAAACTTTATCTTTCATAACATCCGATATCGGGAGTAGCGTCTCTTTTATTATCATCCAGGTCATATAGAAAAGATGTAAAAGTTCCCGCATTTACTGCCGGAGAATTTGGGCGATTTTTGAAATGAAAATCAAAAATATTTTTAGAAACATTGATGCTGTCAAACATCGGATTTTCATTTTTTATGGAAGAAATAAATGAAGCATTTGCAAGATCATTTTTTGCTTTATACAATACATGATCAAAAGAAACCATGAAAGCGCCGGAGCCTTGCTTATCAGTAATAATTTCGTCATCAACGCTTCCCCCATCGCCCCAAAAAATACAATTTTGAAAAAAAGCTTTTAAAGGAGCAGTAAATGCAACGCCGTTTTGTGTGATAGAATTTGATATTTGCAAAACGGGATTTTTATGAACGATATAAATGGTATTGTACGAAGCAACCGTACAATTTATAAACCGATAATCGCCTCCAGCCTGCACTACAAGATTGCTGCCGCAATTCCTGATAAGAGAATTATCTGCATAAATATTTGTGTTAATTCCCAGAATTCCTGCATCGTAAATATTATCAATAATGCATTGCGATAAAGTAACTTTCGGTTCAGCTGTGGTAGAAAGATTCTCGGCAATAATTCCCTGGTAAGCATTTTTAATAATCACGTGTTTTAGAGAATTATTTTCACTGGTATTACGAAAAAAAATTCCGGGCCAGCTTGCCGGCAAATCTTTGTAATCCACATCCAGCCTGTCTCCCGAGAATATAACAGGTTCGTCTTTTGTACTGGTTACTTTTAAAGTTCCATCCACCAAAAAAGGCGCATCAGCGTGTAAGAATATTTTTGTTCCTGCAGAAATATTCAGCGTTGCATTGGTGTCTATTTGTATGCCACCAATAATTACATAAGGTAATTTATTGTTCCAAATCACGTTTCCTGTTAGTGTTTTATTTTTTAAAAAAACAGCATTTTGTCCATAAGCCTGCAACTGAACCGCTTTTTTATTTCCGTTGTACGTAATTTGAATACTATCACTCAAAATAAATGGAAGTGTAGAATCTGAAGTCTGCGCATTTAGCTGGACAAAAACATAAATGCTGTCGTTTGCATTTATTTCAACATTATTTACCTGCGCTGCAGAAGTGCCGTCCACATTCATTTTGAAGGGTGATGAATTTCCACCTGAAAGTTTTACTTGTGACAGGCGCAGTTTTTCATTATTATTATTAAATATTTTGAAAGACTGAGTAATAGAGCCAACAGTTGTAAAAACTGTGTCGAAAGATAACGTGTCAGCATCTGTATATAACGTCGCATCAGGACTTATAATAAAAGAATCCTTTTTGCAGGAAAAAAAAATTAAGGTGAAGAGGAGAATGAGGAATGCGGGTTTCAAATTATTCAAATTATTTTAATTATTGCATTATTTATTATTGGGCTATTTCTAAAATCTCCTAAACCAAATTCTTCTCAATTTCCTCAAACCCCTTATCGGCAGTCATTTGGTTCCATAAAATTTTGTAAATTGTTTCTGCGATCGGCATTTCTGCTTTTACTTTTTGATTAATGAAAAACATGCATTTACTGGCATTATATCCTTCTGCTATCATATTCATTTCTAATTGTGCCGATTGAACAGAATAACCTTTGCCAATCATGTTCCCAAAAGTACGGTTGCGACTGTAAAGAGAATAACAGGTTACCAACAAATCGCCCAGATAAACAGAAGCTGCATAATTGGTTCTTGGCTTTTCTTTTTGCTGAATCGCATTATGTTCAATAGTGCCGACTTCCACATTTTGAATGCCAGCTTTTCTTAAAAACCCGGCCATTTCATCCGCACTGTTTGCAATGAGAACGCTCAGGAAATTATCGCCATAATCGAGCCCATGGGCAATCCCTGCTGCTATGGCATAGATGTTTTTTAAGATTGCAGCATACTGCACCCCATAAATATCTGTATTGTGAAGCGTATTTAAATAAGGCGTTTTAAAATGATAAGAAATTTCTTTTGTCATTGCTTCATCTATGCCTGTAAAGGTGAGGTAAGACAATTTTTCTGCAGCTACTTCTTCTGCATGACAAGGGCCAAGAACAGTAAAATAATTTTTTAATTGAACACCAAATTCTGTCTTCAAATATTCATTAAGCAATACATTTCTTTCTGGAATAATTCCTTTTACTGCAGAAATTATTTTTTTATTTTTAAAAATATTTTTAGATAACCCGGAAAGCGATTCAGCGGCAAAAGCAGAGGGGACAACAATTATAACGGTATCGCTGTTATTAATTACTTCTTCTGCACTTGTAGAAAAATTGATAAGGCTTGTATCAAAAAAAGCATTGCGCAGATATTGGGGATTGTGGCGCCGGTCTTTGAAGCTACTGATATTTGAATCACTCCTGAGCCACCAGTTTATTTGGTTTTTGTTATCCGTTAATATTTTTGCCAGCGCAGTTCCCCAACTTCCGCTTCCTATGATTCCAAATTTCATCATAATTTTAATTTTTCAATGGCAATCTGGGCAGCAATCTGGCTGGCATCTTTTTTATTAAATGCTTTTGCTTCTGCAATTAAAATTCCATCTACCATAGCTCCTATTGTAAACAATCTTCTTCCGTTTTCCATTGATTCACCTAAGGTTTCAAATTCCAGAATTTTTCCATTTTTATTTGCCCAGCCATACAATTTATTTTTTTGATTGATGTCAAGGTTTTCCAAATCCTGCATAAATAAATGTGGATTGATAACCCGTTGTGTTACCCATTTCTTTGTTTGCTCATATCCTTTATCCAGATAAACCGCACCCACCAAGGCTTCCAGAGTATTACCAAAAATCTGCGAAATTTTCAGGGAATGATCAAATTGATTGTAAATGGTAATTTTTTTCAGACCGATTTTTATGGCGATATCATTTAATTGATTCCGGTTTACCATCTTGCTTCGCATTTCTGTCAAAAAACCTTCATCTTTATAAGGATAGCGCATAAAGAGATAATGCGCCACAATGGAGCTGATAATAGCATCTCCAAGATATTCCAACCGCTCATTGTTTTCATCTGCACCCTCTCTTACAGACCGGTGACTGAGTGCAGTTTTATACAAACCCAACTGATATGGTGAAAATCCAAGAACGTTTCGAAGTTGTTTCCGAAAATTTCGTTGGCCGTTAGAAAGAAAAATATTATTGAAAAAGGGCACTTGATTTTATAAAAAGTTTATTTTTTTAAAAGTAAAGAAAATAATTTCTACAAAGTTTGTAATTCTTCAATAAAAATCTTTTGAAAAAAATCACTTTTGCAATTCTTCCCAATATTCTGCTGCACGACGGGTATGGGGAATCACAATTGTTCCCCCAACAATATTTGCTACAGCAAAAAGCTCATACATTTGTTCAGTTGTAATCCCAAGCTCATGCGATTTCCCCAAATGATATTTAATACAATCATCACAGCGCAAAACCATGCTGGCAACTAATCCCAGCATTTCTTTTGTTTTTTTATCCAGCGCGCCTTCTTCATAGGTATTCGTATCGAGATTCCAAAGGCGTTTCATCACCAAATTATTTTTACTCAAAATAACTTCGTTCATTTTTTCGCGATAATCATTAAATTCTTTTATTAAATTAGACATAAAATTTATTTTTTAAGAAGTAAAATCACGGGATGATATTTTCATTTATTTTTAAATTGTAATGAAGTAGATACAAAGTTACAAATGCAGTAAGTAAAGAAATAATTGAAATTTATGTTTTGGTTTGACGAAAAAATTTTGAACTGAATTAATGACCCAGATTATTAATATCATCATCAATGTTTCTGTCAGCCAATTTATTTAACTGCGCTTTTATAATAAAATAACTGGTAATGGCAAATGCGAAACCAACAAGAACAACTGAAATAAGATTATTCATTCCAAATATCATAACCCCGACAAATATGCCGATAATTTCAAAAAAGAGCCATCCGGTTACCAGGTAAATTTTCCAGGTAATTGGTTTCAGTCCTTTCTTTTCGGCAAGCCTGCCAATTTCTCTCGTAAGGAAAATAAGTGCAATTAATTCAAGCATTTGTTTTGTCAGATTAGAAAAAGAATTTTTAGAAAAAAATTACACGAGCGCAATATCAAAATTCACCAATTGGACAAACTGCTCCAGCCGGGCATCAATATCTTTTTTTGAAATTTCCTTTAACCGTTGTGGCCCAAATTTCTCTACACAAAAACTCGCCATTGCAGAACCGACAATAATAGCAGTTTTCATATTTTCAAAGCTGATATCATTTGTATGCGAAAGATGACCGATAAATCCCCCTGCGAAAGCATCTCCTGCACCTGTCGGATCAAAAACATCTTCCAAAGGCAGCGCTGGCGCGAAGAAAACATGGTCCTGGTGAAATAACAATGCACCATGCTCACCTTTTTTTATAATCAAATATTTTGGCCCCATCTGCAAAATTTTTTTTGCAGATTTTACCAATGAAAATTCACCGCTTAGCTGTCGCGCTTCGCTATCATTTATCAATAAAGCATCTACTTTCCGTAATACATTTTTCAAATCATCCATGGCGGTTTCCATCCAAAAATTCATGGTGTCCAAAACAATCAACTTTGGCCTTGTATGCAATTGTTCTATTACGCTCAATTGCAAACTTGGCATAAGGTTTCCAAGCATTAAAAACTCGGCGCCCTGGTATTCTTCAGGAATTTTGGGATTAAAATCAGCAAGCACATTCAGATCGGTAATTAACGTATCCCGGCTATTCATGTCCAGGTGATATTTCCCGCTCCAGAAAAATGATTTTTGATCCGGCACAATTTCTACGCCTGTTAATTCTACGCCCCGCTTTTTTAACTCATTCATTTCTTCCTGTGGAAAATCATTTCCCACAATAGAAACTTGTTGAATGGGTACGGTAAGATGGCTCGCAGAGTATGCAACATAAGTGCCGGAACCACCAACGATTTTGTCTATTTTGCCAAACGGCGTTTCAATAGCGTCAAAAGCCATTGTGCCAACAGAAATAACTGACATAAAAATGTTTTATTTTTTTTGATCCGTGCAAATGTAAAAGATAATGCTTAATGATTGATTGTGTAATTGGCAACCAGATTCCCGAGCATCTGCAATTCTTTTAAATTAAGATTATCTTTGAGTTTCAATTTTTAAATTATGCTTTTATCAATTCATCCGGTAAATCCACAGCCGCGGCTGATAAAGCAAGTGGTCGAATGCCTGAAAGAAGGCGGTATTATAATTTATCCTACCGATACGATTTATGGTTTAGGATGTGATATTCATCACCCGAAAGCTGTAGAACGAATTTGCAGAATTAAAAAGATAGATCCCAGGAAATCACAACTCTCCTTTATCTGCCGCGACCTCAGCCATCTGAGTGATTACACAAAAAGTATTGACACACCACTTTATAGAATTTTGAAAATTTGTTTGCCGGGGCCTTATACTTTTATTTTGCCTGCAAGCAAACAAGTGCCCAAAATTTTGAAAAGTAAAAAAGAAACCATCGGTTTGCGTGTACCTAATAACGTTATATGCCAGTCAATTTTGGAACAATTGGAAAACCCGATTCTAAGCGCTTCCCTTCCCGGAGAAATGGTAGAAGAATTTACCGACCCTGAAATCATTTATGAAACTTTTGGCAGCCAGGTAGATTTTGTAATTGATGGCGGACCTGGTGGAATTATTCCTTCAACAGTTGTTGATTGCACCACCGATGATTGGACTGTTATACGGCAGGGACTTGGAGAATGGGCGGCGTAAAAGGGAAGATATTTTAATTTTCAATAATTATTTCGTCTCCATTTTCAAAATCCGGCCAGATATTAAAACTCTTCCGGTGGTACCGGCATAAGCCATGAATATCAATAGCAGCGCGATGTTCTCGTGTTCCATAGCCTTTATTTTTATTCCACAGATACATCTGATATTTCTCGTGAAGATTTTCCATATATTCATCGCGGTATGTTTTTGCAAGCACACTTGCGGCGGCGATTGAAGCGTAAATACCATCTCCTTTCACAATACATTTATGTGGCATTTTTTTATAAGGCTTGAACCGGTTGCCATCAACCAATAATAATTCGGGCATAGATTTTAATTTATTCAATGCAAGATGCATGGCTTTAAAAGAGGCTTGCAAAATATTAATACGGTCAATTTCTACATTGCTCACACTAGCTACTGCAAAAGAGTAGCATTCTTCTTCGATAATTGGACGCAAAAGATTCCGTTCTTCTTTTGTCAGTTCTTTTGAATCATTCAGCAAAGGATGATAAAAACTTTTCGGAAGAATAACTGCTGCTGCATAAACAGGACCGGCAAAACAACCGCGTCCTACTTCATCTACACCGGCTTCAATAAATTTATTATGATAAAAAGGCAGCAACAACTCTAAAAATTTTTTCAAAAATAAGATGTGTTTTAAAGAATTGCGAAGGAAGTTTTAAACATAACTTTTTAGGTTAATCTGAAAGCGAAACGAAATTTGATAAGGTTGCCAACTTCAATGATGATAAATCCGATTTGAGGACTCCATCTGAAAGGTGGCAGTCTTCAATGTGAAAGGGAAATGAATGGCTTTGCGGGTTACCTTTGCGTAGTTTAAAATTGACTATTGAAATTGAAAAACCAAAAAGAGATGGGAGAAATTGTTTTAAAAAAATCCAATAAAAATGTAGCCAAGTGGCTTTATCTTGGAGTTTTCATGTTGATAATTCAGATTGTCCTTGGCGGTATCACCAGGCTTACGGAATCGGGATTGAGCATTACAGAATGGAACCCGATTACAGGCGCTTTACCCCCATTAAACACCACACAATGGCAGTCGGAATTTGCAAAATATAAAGGTACAGACCAGTTTAGATACATTCATTCTGATTTTTCTTTGAGTGATTTTAAATTTATTTTTTTCTGGGAATGGTTTCACCGCACTTGGGCAAGATTGATGGGAGTAGTTTTTTTAGTTGGATTTTTTTATTTCCTGGTAAAAAAACAATTCAAAAAGGACATGATAATTCCCTTTATTATTTTGTTTTTGCTTGGTGCTGTTCAGGGTGCGATTGGCTGGATTATGGTCGAGAGTGGGCTCGTACCTAAAGCAATGTTTGTTGACCATATCAAACTGGCAACGCATTTTATGACCGCTTTGGTTTTGTTGTGCTATACATTCTGGTTTGCGCTGAGCATTTCGGTTCCGTCAAATATGAAAACCATCAATAAATCTTTAAGAAAATTAACCTGGGTGATAATTGTGGTTTTATTTTTTCAATTAATTTATGGTGCGTTTATGGCGGGGCTTCATGCCGCAACTGCTGCACCAACCTGGCCTACAATCAATGGACAATGGTTTCCTGGTGTAATGAACCGTCTTTCTCCTGCCTGGAAAAATTTCCTGGATAATAAAATAACAGTTCAGTTTATTCATCGCGCACTTGCATACACTCTTTTCATTTTAGTGATTATCTGGTTTGTGAAAGCATCAAAGATTGTTGGAAGTGCTCTTTTTTCAAAAACAAAATTTATTCCTTTGCTGCTCGTTTTATTGCAGATTGTGCTCGGGGTTGCAACGGTGCTTCTATCGCCTTATGGCAATAATCTGGTGTGGTTTGGCGTTGCTCATCAGTTGGTTGCGATTTTATTTTTGATGTCGATTATCTTTATGCTGTATATTATCCGGCCTGCCGCATATCAGAACCGGTATTTTTAAAAAAGCAAACTGCAATGATTTTCTAATGAAAAAATTTTTTGTAAATTTCTATTATTCATTTCCGATACAATTGTTGCTGCTTCATTTTAGAAAATCGCAGGTGCTGCTGGTTTTGTGGCTCATTCTCTTTCTCACGGTTTCAGGAAACTTTATGGAGTTTTTTGGGGCCAATACTTTATTCCTGGCACCGGAATACCTGGGCAATGTGAATGCTGCCGGAGCGGCGATTACGGGCGTTTGCACCGGTATTTTTATTATGAGCTGGAATATTACCACGTTCATTTTGCATAGTGGACGATTTCGTTTTCTGGCTACAAGTTCAAAACCATTTTTAAAATATTGTTTGAATAATGCCATCATTCCACTGGCATTTCTAATTTTATATTTCCTGGAAGCTTTGTACTTTGACCGGGTAAAAGAACTGATTCCTTTAAAACAATTCCTTTTAATTCTCGGGGGTTTTCTGGGTGGATTTTTTCTCCTGGTTCTTATTTCATTCCTGTATTTTTTTGGAGCTGATCAAAGAATTATAAGAACATATAAGTCTGATATTATAGATTTTGATGAAAATAAAATACCGGAAACTGAAGAAGAAAAAATCATTACAGACGATTTTGGATTGCCTGTAAAAAATTATTTGAATACCAGGTTTCAAATAAGAAAAGTGAGGTCTGTAGCGCATTACAGCCAGAATTTTTTAGATACCATTTTTAAGCGGCATCACTTTTCTGCCATGCTTACGGTTTTACTGGCCTTTATTTTCATGTTGTTTATTGCGTTTTTTCTGGACAACCGAATCTTTCAGATTCCTGCTGCAGCAAGTATTCTCTTATTTTTTGCCATCCTAATTGCGGTAATTGGCGCGCTTTCCTATTTCTTAAAAAGCTGGAGTTTAATTTTTATGGTAATAGTATTTATAACGCTGAATCTGCTTTATAAATACGATGTTATTGACCCAAGAAATAAAGCCTACGGGCTCAATTATTCAAATCCTGACCGGCCGGAATATTCTTTAGAAAGCCTTGAATCGTTGAATACACCTGCTAAAATTGAGTCAGACAAAAACAATATGATTTCTATTTTAAACAGATGGAAACAAAATCAGCAGGAAGAGAAACCTTTCATGGTGGTTTTTAATTTTAGTGGCGGTGGTGTCAGAAGCGCAAGTTTTGCAATGAATGTATTGCAGGAATTAGACAGTATTACCAAAGGCACTATTATGAAAAAAACCATGTTGATGACAGGCGCTTCCGGCGGCATGCTTGCTGCTGCATACTTTCGTGAATTATCAAGATTAAAAATAAACGGCGCAAATATTAATCTTGAAAATAAAAAATATTTGGATAATATTTCTGAAGATCTTTTGAATCCTGTTTTTTCTTCTTTGATTGCGCGGGATTTAATTTCTCCCTCCCAAAAATTTTCGTTTGGGCCTTACCGTTATGTTAAGGATCGAGGTTATGCTTTTGAAGAAAAATTAAATCGCAACACAAAAAATGTATTGGACAAACCGGTTGGTTTTTATGAAGAAGATGAAAAGAATGCAAAAATTCCGTTGATGATTTTAAGTTCCACAGTAACACGCGATTTTAAAAAAATGCTGGTTTGCTCGCAACCAATCAGTTTTATGATGCAGCCGGAAAATAAAGACAGCACTTCGAAGATGACGGGGCCTGACGCGGTTGATTTTGCAGCGTTGTTTAAAAACATGGACCCAATGAATTTAAGAATGCTCACGGCTCTGAGAATGAATGCGACTTATCCCTACATTTTGCCCAGCGTGTGGCTACCGTCAAACCCGGTAATAGATGTAATGGATGCGGGTTTGCGGGATAATATTGGTGCAGAAACAACGCTCCGTTTTTTAAATGTTTTTAAAAACTGGATCAATGAAAATACTCGTGGTGTTTTGATGATCCAGGTTCGCTCCCGAAAAAAAGGCAGTTGGGATGATGGTTATAAAAGCGGGGGAATATTTGATATTATTACCAATCCATTTACCATGTTGGAAAATAACTGGTTCAAAATGCAGGATTATTTCCAGGATGATGAAATATCCTATATAGAAAATGAATTTAGTAAAAATCTACATCGCGTTTCTTTAATGTATATCCCCAAAAATGCCGAAGGAGAAGCGCCGCTTAATTTTCATTTAACAGCAAGCGAAAAAAAGGAAGTTCATGCATCTTTATTCAGGCAAAACAATGAAGAAGCGATAGAGAGTATAAAAGAGTTTTTGAAAAATGAAGCCAAATAATTTTATTTTTATAAATCGACAAATTCCCACGTATTTCTTCGTTTAATCAAAACCATCCTCTTTTCTTAAACATCCAAACCATCCACACTGGAATAATCAGCATTAATCCTACCGCAATAAAAAAACCGTTTGGATTGTGAAGCCATGGAATTCTATTAAAATTCATCCCAAAGATTCCGCCAATAACCGTTGCAGGGGCGAGTAAACAAGTAACTACCGCCATTACTTTCATCACCTCATTCATTTTCAAATTCACATTGTTCAGGTAAAGATCCTGCAGGGTTATCATCATATCGCGGTAGTTTTCTGCCAGCTCGTTTGCCTGGATAATATGGTCATAAACGTCTTTAAAATATTTTTCAGTTTTTTCTTCAATGAGATTGCTTTCGCTTCGCAAAATTCCATTTATCATTTCGCGCACCGGCGAAATATTTCTTTTTAAAAAAATCATTTCTTTTCGTAACATATTGATTTTTGCAAGCGTCCGCGTATCCGGCCTCCGGGCAATATCTTCTTCCAGGTCTTCTATTTTTTCACCCAGTTGTTCCATAATTACAAAGTAATTATCAACAATCATATCAATCAAAGAATAAAATAAATAATCCGCTTTACTTTGGCGCACTTTGCTCCCGACGATTTTTATTTTTTCACGGACCGGATTAAATACATCTCTTGTGACATCTTCCTGGAAACTCAATACGAAATTGGAGCCAAGAACAATGCTTATTTGTTCGTTTTCTACAGAAGAAATTTCCTGGTTAAAGAAAAGCATGTTGAGCAAACAATATAAAAGATGATTCAGTTCATCCATTTTTGGGCGCTGTCCCGAACTAAAAATGTCTTCGGCAATAAGTGGATGAATGCCAAAGTGGGCGCATACTTTATCAATATCCGCTTTCTTCAGACCATCAAAATTAATCCACGTATTTTTGGAACTATTAAGGTATTTGTAACAATCTTCTACATTCTCCAATTGCTGATAATTCACATCGTTCGCGTCATATTCATAAACAAAAATGACCGTCTTTTCAGGCTCAACTCTTAAAGGCGCAATCGTCGGATTAACCTGCAGAACCCTTTTGGTAGCACGGGTTTCAAAAGGTTTTATTAGCGCTAAATATTTTTCGTTCCTCATTTATAAATGGTTAAAAAGATTTTTTAGAAGAAATAAAATATTCATTTAATGTTTCGGAAGGTTCATTTTTTTTACATCAATCGCTGATGAAGGTTGGGTGCTTGTCCAGATGTCGCGATACATTTTCCAATTGCCTGATTCCGTTTTCCATAAAGCAATATAATTGCCTTTGTCTATCTGCTTGCCGTCTTTGTCGGAAAGGGTGTATGAACCTTCTTCTGCAAGGATACTGCTGTCGCCCCAGATTTTTATCGTATTCAAATCGAAATCTGCGACACCGCCTTTTATCATTGTAGAAATAAAATGGCTGATATCTTCTCTTCCTTTTACCGTTGCCTGGTTGGGCGCCATTGCTTTTGCATCGGTAGTGAAGCATTTGGAAACTTCCACCGAATCGCCGGCTTTAAAAGCTTTCATGAAGCGTTGATTGCATTGCAATACCGATGCTTCGCCCTGTTTGATATCAAAAGCGGAGGCCGATTTTTCTATTTCAAGTTTGTCCTGTTCATTGCAGGAGCAAAAAATATAAGCGGAAAATATAAGAAGGAAATAAAATTTTCGGTTGAGCAACATGGATTAAATATTTTTAAATGATGATGCCATAAAGATAAAATAATGAGAAAGAAAAGATTTTTTTTTCTGAAATTTTATAAAATGGATTTTTAAAAAAAGAAACGGGAACAGCGCCATTGTAAACATGTGAATCATGAGACACTAGGTTTTGTACGCCGCCCACCTGCCTTTTAAAAAATTAAATCAATTTCCTTGCAACCTCCAAATCTTCCCGGGTATCAATAGAGACAGGGCTTTCATTAGTCAGAACCATTTTTATTTTTACATTATTTTCAAGATAACGAAGCTGCTCCAGTTTTTCTGTTTCTTCCAAAACGGATGGTTCCCATTTTGTAAAATTCATTAATGCATTTTTTCTGAATGCATAAATGCCGATGTGCTTATAATAAACCGGTGTCAGATTTTTATTTCGCGGAAAAGGAATAACACTTCGTGAAAAATACAGCGCATTGTTGTTTTTATCAACTACTACTTTTACATGATTCGGGTTAATAATTGCATCATTATCCGTTGTCTCATACATGAGCGAAGCCACTTGTGTTTTTCCTGAAAAATCATTTTTAAAAGCATTCAATAAATTTTCAAGCAGTTCTTTTTTTACAAAAGGTTCGTCGCCCTGGACATTTATAACAAGGTCAACATCAATATCAGCAACGGCTTCAGCGATTCTGTCACTTCCGCTTTCATGCGGTTGCTTACTCATAATTGCATATCCGCCATTATGAATAATTTCATTAAAAATAACTTCACTGTCGGTAACAACAATAACTTCATCAAACAATAAAGTTGCTTTGGTATTTTCATACGTATGCCGGATAATTGTTTTGTCGCCAAGCATTTGCATCAGTTTTCCAGGAAAACGAGTGGCAGCATAACGGGCAGGTATAAACGCAATTGTTTTCATTTTTTAATTCAGATTTTCTTCTTCAAATTCAAACTCATTATTGTGAAAGGTTTCGGGTAAATTTTCACTTTCAAATCCGCAGGATGTACAATGATAAACGTTTTTGGCAGAAATAGCATAGCTTCCAAAAAGCCAGGTTAATATTGCAGTGGCCATATTCACCGTTGTTTTTTTTGGAATTAATTCTATTGTTTTACTTCCGCATTTTGGACAAACAGCGCTTTGGCGATAGGATTCATCAAATTGCTGAAGTAACAGATTTGCTTCTTCTTCATCTTCTTTTTTTACAATCAGCTTGATTCCTCCAACAGCATTTGATAAAATCGGGTCAACAGTTACTAAAAATTCATCTTTCAAAAAACATTCAATTCCGCAATCTCTGAACCTTGAAAGCAAAATGTGAGCAGTAAAATAATTTTGAAAAGTGCGGATAGTGACGAAGTCCATTTAAAGAGATTTAATTCTATTAAAAATACAAAATTGTTTTTGCTGCAAAAATAAAAGTGAATTAAAAGATTGTTGTAATTAAAAAATGGAGCTGCAAAAAGCAAACTCCATTTTAAAAAAATGTAACAAACAATATCTCTTGAATCAATTATTCAACATCAATGGCATTACAAGCATCAATAATTCTTCATTTTCCTTTTGTTCGGTTGGTTTTATGATTCCTGCTTTAGTAGGCGTGCTCAATTCAATAACAACTTCATTTGTATCTGCAGCGCTCAGCATTTCAATAAGAAATCTTGCATTAAAAGCAATTTGTAAATCTTCTCCGTCGTATTGGCAATTCATTCTTTCATTTCCTTCAAAGCTAAAATCTACATCCTGTGCAGAAAGCTGTAACTCACTGCCTGTAATGGATAGCGCTACCTGGTTGGTACTTTTATTACTGAAAACATTGATTCGGCGCAATGCATTTTGAAAATCATTTTTATTTACAATCAGTTTATAAGGATTGTCAGCAGGAATCACCACTTTATAATCCGGGAATCTTGCATCAATCAAACGGCAAACCAATTCTGTTCCGTCCAGTTTTACAAAAAGATGTTTGTTGCTGTAAGAAATGGTAAGTTCAGCATCAGTGTTTGGCAACACATTTTTTAATAGATTTAATGGCTTTTTTGGAACAACAAAAGTGGCAGTTTCAGGCGAAGACACATCGGTTCGCGTAAATCGTACAAGGCGATGTGCATCTGTTGCAACCGTCGTAATTCCATCGGGAGTAAGTTCAAAGAAAATCCCTGTCATTGCCGGACGAAGTTCATCAGAACTTGTAGCAAAAATACATTTGTTAATGGCAGTAACTAAAGCAGCAGAAGTCATTGTGAATGAACTGGCGCTTTCAGCTTCCGGTTCTTTTGGAAAATTATCAGGATTTTCACCCATCACTTTATACTTTCCATTATCGCTGGTAATTTCTACCGCATAATTTTTATCAATATTAAAAGTAAGTGGTTGTTCCGGAATATTTTTCAGAGAATCCTGTAAAATTTTTGCAGGAATACAAACCCTGCCATTTTCTTTGGCCTCAATATCCATTTGAATTTTCATTACAGTTTCCAAATCTGTCGCTACGATTGTCAGCTTATTTCCTTCTATTTCAAAAAGAAAATCTTCAAGAATCGGCAAAACGGTATTGCCACTGATAACACCACTTATTTGTTGAACGTGTTTTAGTAATTGCGTTGAGGAAACGATGAACTTCATATAAAATGTTTAGCGTCAAAGATAAAAGATTCGGATTAATGAAAAGAAATAAAATGTGCAGGAATGATAAAGAACCGTAGAACGAGAAAATGCTTTTAAATAGAAGAATTTGCTATTCAATTTTCTCTTTTTGCTTTTCCTTTTTGTAAAGAAAAAAATTAGAAATGGTAAAAAGAATCCAGAAGAAAAGCAATACACATTTGATGATTATCTGTGATTTATTGTTTTCTCCAAATGCATTTATCAACAAGAAAATTCCAATCAGAATCAATATGATTCCAATTAAAGTAATGAACAAATAAAGTTGACTCTTTTTCAAAGTTTAGAATTTTATATTTTTTAGCAATCATTTCGGATTATCAATTCCTTCCGCATTTTGTTTGTTATAACGAATAAAAGCAACCAGAGCAAAGATGATAAATGCGGCCAGCATTATCCATTTAAAAATTAAACCCGAAGGATTACTTTTTTTATATTCCATTATTAAATTGATGGCAGAAAGCAAAATGAAAACACAACCCATGATTACACTTCTTTTTGTCGCCTTTTTCATCCGGCTAAATTATAATAAAAAGGAGGTTTAATGCATTTAAAACTATTTCAAATCATAATCCTAATTTTGTTGAATAATTTTCTAAACGCTCTAAACCTCCTAAATAATCTACTATGGAAATAAAAAGCAATAAAATTGCCTTGTTGGTTGATGGAGATAATGCCCAATCGAAAATGATGGATCTTGTTTTGGAAGAAGCATCAAAGTATGGAAAAGTAACCATCAGAAGAGTTTATGGCGATTGGACCACCCAGCATATGAATCATTGGAAAAGCCAACTGAATGAAATGGCTTTTAACCCGATTCAAAAATTTTCTTACACCACAGGAAAAAATTCTACCGACAGCGCATTGATTATTGATGCGATGGATATTTTACATGCTGATTTGGTAGATGGTTTTTGTATTGTTTCGAGCGACAGCGATTATACCGGATTGGCAAAAAGAATCAGAGAGGCGGGAATTTTTGTAATGGGAATCGGCGAACAAAAAACACCGGCGGCATTTGTAAAATCGTGCGAAATATTTACCTATATTGAAAACCTGGAACCCAAGGCAGAAGCGCCGGAAAAAAAGGAAGAAAAAAAGAAAAAAGAAAAATCTTCGATGAGCATGAAGCTTATCAACAAAGCTTATGACATGAGCATTAATGAAAGTAATGAGGCGTATATTTCTACTCTTGGAATTAATCTTCGAAAGCTTGATCCAAGCTTTGATGTACGCACTTATGGCTGCAAAACGTTGACACAATTCTTTTCAAAACTTCCCGGATTTGTTGTTGTTGATAATGTGATAAACGGTTTGAATAATCCATTGATTAAGAGAAAATAAGAATCCTATTTATTTGTTTGTTTATTACTCACACTTTTTTCAGGAACCGGCGCATTATCTTTCCAGTTCCATAAATACCTTGAAGCATACGTCCGGTAAGGACTCCATCTCAAAGAAATTTTTTCTATCTTTTTCAATAAAATTTTTTTATCCGTTTCTTTCAGATTGTACAATTTAATCACACCTTGTTTCAAACCCAAATCGTCTAATGCAAAAACATCTTCGCGCCCAAGCGTAAACATTAAAATCATTTCTACAGTCCATTTTCCTACACCTTTTATTTGCGTAAGCAATGCAATTACTTCTTCATTTGCCATTTTATGAAGTTGGGTATCCGTGATTTTATTTTCAATAAAAAACCTGCAAACATTATGTACATAAGAAGCTTTTGCATTTGAAAACCCAATCCTGCGAAATGTTTCTGCCGGTGTTTCCAAAATTTGTTTTGCAGCTGGCTCTTTACCATCATAAAGTGCCAGGAATCTTGCATACAGCACTTTTGCAACGGCCGTACTTAATTGCTGGCTAAGAATGGAAGAGCATAAACGCAGATAAATTTTATTTCTTTTTTCAAGAATAAAAGGGGGCTGCGAATCGATAATTTTTTTTAATTTTTTGTCTTTTGATAAATGTGAAATGTGTTGCATAATTTTTGAAAGAAGCTTATTCTTTTTTGAATCCAACCACTCCTACCTCTTCCTCAGGATGCATAGGCGTCATTGGTATGGAGTTGAACTCATTGCGATAAATTTTAACCAATAAAATAAAATAACTAATAAGCAATGGACCAAAAACGAGTCCGAGAAAACCAAACATGCTAACGCCGACAATTATTCCAAAGATAGTAATGAGAGGATGTACATTTCCGATTTTGCGAAGCAAAGTAATGCGGGCCACATAATCCACATTGGTAAGAATGGCAATTGAGTAAATTCCTAAACCTATTCCTTGCCAGGTATTGCCGGAAGCAAGCAAATAAACTGTGAGGGGCACCCAAATAATTCCCGTTCCCACAATGGGAATTAATGAAGCAACACCTGTAAGAAATCCCCATACGCCAATTTCATTTATACCAAAAATAAAATAACCCAATCCTCCAACAAGTCCCTGGATGATTGCCAGCAAAGGGATTCCAATGCCATTTGCCCTGATCATCAGATGTGTTTCGATACTCAGCATTTCTCGGTTTTTATTTTTGAGTGGAATAAAATCATTGATGTATTCTTCCATTTTACGCCCATGAACGAGCATGTAATACAAAACAAAAAACATCAAAAGAAGATTGGTAACAAAATTGGCAGTGCCTGTCAAAAGCAAGGGGAGTTTGCCGGCGATATTCTTAGTGGCATTTTGAAGATTTTCAACATTGGCCAGTTCAATTCCCGTGGCGCTCTGAATTTTTGCAGAAAAACTTTTTACGGCTACCATCAGTTGAACCGGATTGTTAAAAACCGCTACCACCTTTGGTAACAGCAGTACTACGGCTAAGTAAACAGGCAAAGCAATAATAATAGTGTAGCCAAATATATATAACAAAGCCGTCCATTGACAGCGCCAATTTCTTTCCTCAGTCAGATAGAAATAAGATTTTTTACTAAGAATGTATAAAGTAATTGAACCAAGCACGCCTGGTAAAAAAATATAAAAATGACGGATAATCAATATGCCAATCAGAAGCACGACTGCCAGTAATATTATTTGCCGGAGATGGTTATTGAAATTGTTCATCCTCAAATTTATCAATTTAGTTTTTAAAGAAAAGAAAATGATATCCGACGGTTTTTAAAAACCATTTTTTCTATTGGTTTTTAATTTTCTTTTTACAAAAATGGTAGGTACGCTGTCATACTACTTTACGAAAGGTTTTATTTTGCTTTAAAGCACAAAGAGAAAAGATCCAACCAGGTCACTTTCAAATCGGATATAAAGAAAGCTTCACTCAGTGACATCCATTTGAAAAATAAGAACCTGTATAATTTGGTTTACCTTCCTGAATCCAACAATTAATTTATAAATTTGCCCGGCTTTTAATATCAAATTTCATACATGCAAAAAATCATTTTAATTACCGGAGGGGCAGGTTTTATCGGCTCACATCTTACCAGATTATTTGTAAATAAATATCCCGATTATATAATCGTAAATCTTGATAAACTTACTTATGCCGGCAATCTTGAAAACTTAAAAGATATTGAAGATAAACCGAATTATACTTTTGTAAAAGGTGATATCCTGGATATGGAATTGGTGAAAAGCCTTTTTGATAAATACCATTTTACCGGCGTACTTCATTGTGCTGCTGAAAGCCATGTGGACCGCTCCATTACCGATCCTTTAGCATTTGTAAAAACGAATGTTTTAGGAACTGTTTCTTTATTGCAGGTAGCGAAAGAAGCATGGAAAAATGATTTTGAAGGGAAATTATTTTATCATATTTCTACAGATGAAGTTTACGGAAGCCTGGACGGGGAAGGATTTTTTACCGAAGAAACCGCTTATGATCCACGCAGCCCTTATTCCGCTTCCAAAGCGTCTTCGGATCATTTTGTGAAAGCTTATTATCATACTTATCATTTGCCGGTTATAATTTCCAATTGTTCTAATAATTACGGCCCTTTTCATTTTCCTGAAAAATTAATCCCACTTGCAATTCATAATATTATTAATAACAAACCAATTCCTGTTTATGGAAAAGGTGAAAATGTGCGTGACTGGCTGTTTGTAGAAGATCACGTTCGTGCGATTGATATCATTTTTCATAATGGAAAAGTTGGTGAAACTTACAACGTTGGCGGACACAATGAATGGAAAAATATTGATATTATTAAAGAATTGTGCAGGCAAATGGATGAAAAATCAGGTCGCGTAAAAGGAACATCTGAAAAGCTCATCACTTTTGTGAAAGACAGGGCTGGTCATGATTTGCGTTATGCTATTGACGCTACAAAATTAAAAAATGAATTAGGATGGAAACCTTCTTTACAATTTGAAGAAGGGTTATCAAAAACAATTGACTGGTATTTGGATAATGAAGGTTGGCTCAATGAAGTAACAAGTGGAAATTATCAGAATTATTATGAAGAACAATATGGAGATAAAGTTTAGAATGGTTTAGAGCCGATCTAAAATTTATAAATCTTAATTATTTGTTTGTTTACTGATTAGTTTGATTACTTTAAAGTTTCGCGTATTTTCATTTGAAAACATCAAAAGTTACATCAATCAAAGGATCAATGTCATTTTAGTACAATTTCTTTAGTACCATTGAGTTATTAATTAAATAACTTAATCATTTTCATAGATTCTCTTTTTAGGTAAAAAAAGTTATATAAAAGGAAGAAATTTAATCGAAAAGCAAACTTATTTAATTTCGCAACTTCGTAAATCGCAATAGAATATTAAACATTCTAAGCCTTTAAACACTCTAAGCCTTTAAAACACTCTAAACCAAATTTCAATGAAAGGAATTATTCTCGCAGGCGGCTCCGGCACAAGATTGTATCCTATCACCATGGGAATAAGTAAGCAATTGATGCCGATTTATGATAAGCCAATGATCTATTATCCGTTATCAACATTAATGCTCGCAGGAATCAGGGAAATTTTAATTATCACCACTCCTGAGGATCAGCAACAATTCAAACGTTTGTTGGAAGATGGAAGCCAATGGGGTTGCGAACTTCATTATGAAATCCAGCAAAAACCAAACGGGCTCGCACAGGCTTTTGTTATAGGTGAAAAATTTATTGGAAAAGATGCAGTAGCGTTGGTTTTGGGCGATAATATTTTTTATGGTAGCCGTTTTTCTCATTTATTGCAACAATCTGCAAATCCTGATGGCGCGGTTATTTTCGCTTATCCGGTAAGTGATCCTGAAAGATATGGCGTGGTGGAATTTGATAAAAATAATATTGCCATAAGTATAGAAGAAAAACCACGAAATCCGAAATCAAATTATGCCGTTCCCGGTTTATATTTTTATGATAATTCTGTAGTGGAAATTGCAAAAAATATTGCTCCATCTCCAAGAGGAGAATATGAAATTACAGATGTAAACCGGAAGTATTTAGAAGATAAAAAATTGAAAGTTGCGGTATTGGATCGTGGTTTTGCATGGCTGGATACGGGCACTTTTGAATCGCTGCACGATGCCTCTGAATTTGTAAGAGTGATTGAAAAGCGCCAGGGATTTAAAATTGGTTGCCTGGAAGAAATCGCTTACCGGATGCATTTTATTGAAAAAGAACAATTGATGAATCTTGCCGAAAAGTTTGAGAAAAGCGGGTACGGAGAATATTTGAAAAACATAGAAAAATAAAATCAGTTTATGAGTTATTATGTACATCCGTCGTCCATTATTGACGAAAATTGTATGATAGGCGACGGCACTAAAATCTGGCATTTCAGCCATGTAATGTCAGGCGCTGTGATTGGTAATAATTGCAATCTTGGACAAAATGTAGTCGTTTCTCCAAAAGTAGTTTTGGGAAATAATGTTCGGGTTCAGAATAACGTAAGTATTTATGAAGGCGTAATTTGTGAAGACGATGTTTTCCTCGGGCCAAGCATGGTTTTGACGAATGTGATCAATCCGCGAAGCGCCGTGAGCCGCAAAGATCAATATAAAAAAACATTGATAAAAAAAGGTGCAAGCATTGGTGCAAATGCGACAATCGTTTGTGGTAATACAATTGGTGAATTTGCGTTTATTGGCGCTGGCGCAGTTGTTACCAAAGATGTTTCTGCATTTGCTTTAATCATTGGAAACCCCGGAAGACAAAAAGGATGGATGAGCGAATACGGGCATAAATTAAATTTTAATTCTGAAAATATCGCCGTTTGCCCTGAAAGTAAACAAGAATATTTGTTAGAAAACAATGTTGTAAAAAGAATAAAATAGTTCATGAAAAATTTTGCCTTAATTGGCGCTGCCGGATATATTGCGCCTCGTCACATGAAAGCAATAAAAGATACCGGAAACAGGCTGATAGCGGCTTTAGACAAAAATGATTCAGTGGGTATACTGGATAGTTATTTTCCGGAAGCAGATTTTTTTACTGAGTTTGAGCGTTTCGACCGGCATATTGAAAAACAAAAACGCAAAGGAATAAAAACAGATTTTGTAAGCGTTTGCAGCCCCAATTATTTGCACGATTCACATATTCGTTTTGGTTTGCGTGTAGGCGCCACCGTTATATGTGAAAAGCCCGTGGTACTGAATCCCTGGAATATTGATGCGCTTGCAGAAATAGAAAAAGAAACAGGAAATAAAATATTTGTCATTTTGCAATTGCGGTTGCATCCGGCGATCGTTGCCTTAAAAGAAAAAATTGCCGCAGAAATACAAGAAAAAAAGCATCAGGTGGATTTGGATTATATCACCAGCCGCGGCCATTGGTATTATGCAAGCTGGAAAGGCGACATTCAAAAAAGCGGTGGAATTGCTACCAATATCGGCGTCCATTTTTTTGATATGCTGATGTGGATTTTTGGTGATGTAAAAGAAAGTATAGTGACAGAACATTCGCACAGTACCGCTTCTGGAATTTTAGAATTGGAAAAAGCAACCGTGAAATGGCACTTAAGCATAGATGCAAATACACTTCCGGAGAAAATAAAAGCCGCAGGAAAACGAACCTATCGCGCCTTAAATATTGATGGCGAATCTTTTGAATTCAGTGAAGGTTTTACCGAACTTCATACTAAATCTTATGAAAACATTTTGGCAGGAAACGGTTTCCCTTTAATGGAAACAAAACCTTCTATAGAATTGGTGCATCAAATAAGAAATTATAAAAAATAAAACTGCCCCGTTTTTTATTTGCGATGATTTCATATCATCGAAAGAAATAAATCAATTTTTAAATTACTTATTCAATCGGGTTTCCTTTAAAATCCATAGGAAAACAGTTGGCCGATTTTAAATATTTCCTGCAAGCAAATACATTGCGGTAACAAACCTTTTTAAAAAATATCTGCTGCAATTAAACTTCTGCCTGCACTTTTGGTCTATCTTTTTTCGCAAAAAAATCTTACTTTATTCTTCAACAGATTAATATGTCAATATCTAATCAATTAAAAAATCAACACCTGCTCTGGCGCGCTGCTTTCGGCCCGATGGCCGAAAATGTAAATGAACTTGCCGATGTTTCACAAAAAAAGTTATATAAAATTTTAGGAAAAACATCTTCTAAAAGACCGGATGATCTAAATGTAGCTACCAATGCTTTTGATGGATTAATGAAAGGTGTTCAGGATTTGGGGCAAATGCAAAAACTAACACAGGAACAAAAGAAACAATTGCGAAAACAATCAGTTGATGATATTAAAAGTCTGAATCTTGCATGGCTTAATGAGATGATAAACAGCGAGGCTCAATTGAGAGAAAAAATGAGTTTATTCTGGCATGGTCATTTTGCCAGCAGAGTGATAAATATTTATTTTCAGCAACAGCTTTTAAATGTAATTAGACAAAATGCGTTGGGAAATTTTGGTGATTTGCTTCGCGAAGTAAGCAAGTCTCCATCAATGCTTTCTTTTCTGAATAATCAACAAAACAGGAAACAACATCCGAATGAAAATTTTGCGCGCGAAGTGATGGAACTGTTTACAATGGGAAGAGGGAATTACACTGAAACAGATATACGCGAAGCCGCAAGAGCTTATACCGGCTGGGGTTTCAATGTAAAGGGTGAATTTGTTAACCGCCATTTTTTGCATGATACCGGTAATAAAACTTTTTTAGGTAAAACAGGAAATTTTGATGGCGATGATATCATTGATATTATTTTGGAACAAAAAGCAACGGCAAAATTTATCACGCAAAAAATTTACAAATATTTTGTAAATGACGAAGTGGATAACGAAAAGGTGGAAAAATTAGCAGAAAAATTTTATCGTGATAATTATAATCTGCAAAAACTAATGAATGAGATTTTTTTGAGCGATTGGTTTTATGAAGAAAAAAATATTGGAACCAGGATAAAATCTCCTGTGGAATTGATTGTTGGGGTAAGAAGATTAATCCCGATGGAATTAGAAAAGCCTGAATCGCAATTATTGTTTCAAAGGGTGCTTGGCCAGATTTTATTTTATCCACCAAATGTAGCCGGCTGGCCTGGCGGTAAAAATTGGATAGACAGCAGCACATTAATGTTCAGAATGCGGCTTCCGCAGATTTTAACCAATGCAGAAGCCTTTTTAATAAAGCCAAAAGATGATGATGATACAATGATGGGAATGGAGGGTGTTGATAAAAACCCGAAAGGAAATCAACTACAGGCAAACGTTGATTGGGATTCAGTAATTAAAGTATTTGATAAAACAACGAGGGAAAATTTGCCCCAAAAAGTAAATGACATTGTGCTACAGACCAAAGATTCTATCAGTCCAAATGTTTTAAAAAGATACGTTGACAATACTTCAAGAGAAGGATTTATAAAATCAACAATAATAGAACTGATGAGTACGCCGGAATATCAGTTGTGTTAACTGGTTGTGGGTTATCGGTCATTGGTTATCAGTTTCCTAAACAAACAAAAAAGTTTTTTATGCTTTTCAAACGCAAAGAATTTTTACAAATCGGTTCATTAGCTTCCGCATCTTTGATGATGCCGAAATTTTTAAAAGCTTTTGAAAAAAAGGCTTCTGTACCCGCGGGAAATAAAGTAATGGTCGTGCTTCAATTCAGTGGGGGCAATGATGGATTAAATACCGTTATTCCCATCAGGAATGATATTTATTATAAATCAAGACCAAAATTAGGAATTCAAAAACAACAGGCTTTGCAACTGACTGACGAAGCAGGACTGAATCCCGCTTTGCCTTTTTTCAAAGATCTGTTTGATGAAGGGAATCTGGGAATTATGAATAACGTGGGTTATCCGAATCCGGATCACTCTCATTTTCGGAGTATGGATATCTGGCAAAGCGCCAGCGATAGCAGTCAATATGTTACTACAGGGTGGCTTGGAAGATATTTAGATGCACAATGTGATGGTTGCGGTAAACCTACTCAGGCGCTTGAAATTGATGATGTATTGAGCCTTGCATTGAAGGGCGAAAATTTAAAGGGACTCGCGCTGCAAGACCCGAAAAAGCTTTATAGTTTCAGCAATGAAAGATATTTTAAAGAAATAAACGCCTCACATGATCATGAAGAAGCCGCAGTAGATTATTTATATAAAACACTAAGTGAAACTTTAAGCAGCGCCGATTATATTTACGCGCAAAGCCGTCGCCATCCTTCTTCTCAAATATATCCTTCTACTCAGTTGGGAAAGAATTTGAAAACCATTTGTTCACTTATTTTAAGTGATATAAATACCAAAGTTTATTATGTAAGCCTCGGCAGTTTCGATACACATGTGAACCAGGAAAATCAACAAAAAAGATTGTTTACCGAATTAAATGATGCCATCAGCGCCTTTGTAAAAGACTTAAAAAATAATAATCGGTTTGAAGATGTAGCCATTATGACTTTTAGCGAGTTTGGCAGAAGAGTCGTGCAAAATGCCAGTGGTGGCACCGACCATGGAACAGCGAATAACATGTTTTTTATCGGAGGCGGATTAAAACAAAAAGGGTTATTGAATCCGATGGCGGATTTGAACGATTTGAATGAAGGAGATTTGAAGTATAGCGTCGATTTCAAAAGTGTTTATGCCACCATGTTACACAATTGGCTGAATGCCGATGATGAAAAAATCCTCGGAAAGAAATATGAGAGGATGAATTTTGTTTAAAGATTTTTAGGAATTGGGTTGGAGTGAGAACGGGTAACTTTTTTACATAATTAAAATAATCCCGGCTGTTTCGGGTGATAAAATAATCAAAATCTTCCTCTTCTAGAGCAGTAAAATATTAGATCTGATCTTCAATATCAATAAAATCTGAATTGTACGCTTTTAAAATTTGGGGGTTAACGATTTATTATACAAACAAAAAAGCCCGGAATTAAACGTCGGGCTTTTATTGAAAATTTACGCTGATCCCGTTTTCTCTTTTACAATAGCATTCAAAGATTTCAATCTGCTGAAAATTAAAATACCTCCGATAAATGCCGCGACTACCAATATCAGGAAGAAAACTTTTTTATCTGTAAAAGTATCCCAGAAACTGGTCATCACTCCAGCCAGTTTACCACCGATAGCAGTTGATAAAAACCATCCGCCCATCAGAAGAGCGGTAAGGCGTGCGGGTGCAAGTTTTGACACAAGCGACAATCCGATGGGGCTTAATAATAACTCACTAATTGTAAAAACAAAGTAAGTTCCCCAAAGCCAATAAGGAGAAGTTTTATGAAGATAAACCGAAGAAACGGACATAATTGCAAATACCATTACGAGTGCGGAAAGCCCTGAAATAAATAACGCCATTCCGAATTTTGTAGCGGTTGTTGGTTCTTTATTCCGTTTTCGCAAATAACTAAAAAGAGGAACAAGAATTAAAGTAAGAATAATAATAAATAACGGATTGATTGATTGAAACAATTCGGTATTGGCTAATTTTTCGCTTCCGCCAGGTGGCCAGTCTTTTTTCGGAACGTTATTAAAATAAGGATCAGGCCCCATTACCTGCACAATTTTTGTTTTTTTATCTACAATATTTCCATCCACCAGTTTTACATTACTTTCATCATAAGGAGCTGCTATTGCAGCGTTATCTTTTATATCCACAAAATTTTCATCTACTTTATTTACCAGTCTCGGAGGGTCGCTTACCGTTTAAAGAAAACCCAGAGAGCCTGCAACTTTTTCTGCTGTTGGTGATACGGTTCTATCGGTATGCTTTTGCGCCCATAATGTAAGGCCTGTAGAATTTTGATTGTAAATTGTCCAGAAAATAATGGAGATCCCAAAAATGAATAAGAGCGCACCAATTCCTCTCTTATCCTGCCCTGTTGCTTTTACGTATAGAGAAATATAAAAAGCCATGATTGGAAGGCAGGCAAAGATGAAAGCATCGTTCGATTTGCTACCCATAATGGTAGTTCCAAAGATCAAAGATGGAATAGTCCAACCAATAATTGCAGCAATTATTGCGGGTAAAAAGACGTAGCTGAAAATTTTACTCAAGGGCATATCTTCTGCCCGCCTTTCTTTTTTTACCTCACCTATTTTTACTCCTTTTAAGGAACTTGCCAGAATAATCATTCCTATAACCAATCCCACACCGGCAGCGGCAAATGCATAACCCCATCCATATTGATTTCGCAAATACGCAGCTACAAAATTACAGAACAAGGCGCCGATATTAATTCCCATGTAAAAGATGTTGTAAGCATTGTCTTTTAAGGGTTTCAGGTCCTCACGATTATAAATATTTCCAAGAATTGTAGAAATATTTGGTTTGAAAAAACCGTTGCCGACAATGATTAATAACAATGAAACATACAAAGCTGTATTGCCCGGAACAGCAAGCCCAAAATATCCTAAGGCCATCAAAGAGCCACCTAAAAAAATAGATTTTATATAACCTAAATACCTGTCGGCAATTAAACCTCCAATGAAAGGGGTTAAATAAACAAGCGCGATAAAACTTCCCACCACATCAGCGCCCATTTTTTCAGTCATTCCCTTACCGCCGGTTTTGTCATCAATCAGATAAAGCAATAAGATTCCTACCATTAAATAGTAAGCGAATCGTTCCCACATTTCAGTCATGAAAAGAACATACAACGCTTTTGGATGTTTGCCCTTTTTTTGTGGTTCAAGATCAACCGGAATTATCTGGTCTTCCATATTGTTTTATTTTATATTAAAAAAATTGAGCGTGATAAATAAAAGATTGTAAAGTACAGAGAATTTTAAAAAGTCTTTTATTTTTTTATTAATATTTAATCAACGGGTTTTTGGTTGGTAAAATCTTTCAAAAAATTCTATGATATGCGAGTGAAACCACTTATGTAAACAAGCAATCCTCAGGGGTTCATGGCTTATTTTAAAAAAATGAAAAAAGCGACCCGAAGAGTCGCTTTGAAGGGAAAAGTAATTTATTTAAAGAAAAATTTTTAATGAATTCCATGCATTTTCCTGATTAGGGTTTTATTCAAACCAAACATAATCAATCCTGCCGCGATAGGAATAAAGGTGAAAATGAGGAAGAAAATTGAAATGGAATATTTTGCCGTTATTCCATCTATGAGGCTTCCGGTAAGACCTGCTAAAGTGTTTGCAATAAAGGTTGCTCCAAACCAGATTCCAAACATGAATCCCACCATTTTTGCCGGAGATAATTTGCTAATATACGAAAGGCCTACAGGCGAAACACAAAGCTCTCCCAATGTATGAAAAAGATAGGCAAGAATGAGCCAGATCATACTTACAGATGCTGTTTGTGCACCACGCCCAATTGGCATTCCGCCATAGGCAAGAATTGCAAAACCGATTCCCAGCAAAATCAGCCCAAGACCAAATTTCATTGGGCCGGAAGGGTTGAATTTACTGTCCCAGATTTTAGAAAATAAAGGTGCAAAAGTGATGATGAAAAATGAGTTTAAAATCCCAAACCAGGAGGCTGGAACTTCCGCTACCGGCGCTGCGAATTCTTTATTCACCATCCAAAAAACCAATCCCCAGATAATGACAAAACTTGTTGCGAGGAAAATATTCGATAAAGCGTAATTCTTAAATGTTTTTTTGAAAAGACTGATCAGCACCACAGTCAAAATAATCATTGGAACAACGACCAAAAGCGTATTGGCCCATTTAAAAACCGAAGCGCTGTTGCCGGATAAAATGCGGTTGGTATAGTCTTTTGCAAATATGGTCATTGAACCACCGGCTTGCTCAAAAGCCATCCAGAAAAATATGGTAAAGAATGAAAATACAGCGATTACAATTATTCTGTCACGTGTGATTTTTTTCGACTGATGGCTTTCTTCAACGATTTCTTCAGTTACCGGATTTGCATGTGGATTTCTTTCAGCAAGAGGCGATTTTTTTTTCGGTGAAAGGCCAATAGCACCGAATATTTTTTGGGCAAATGCAAACTGAAGCATTCCAAAAAACATAAAAATTCCGGCCAATCCAAATCCATAGCTCCAGCCAACTTTTTCGCCAATATAACCGCACAATAATATGCCGAGAAATGCGCCCGCATTGATACCCATGTAAAATATTGTGTAAGCAGAATCTTTTTTATTGCTATCATTTGAGTACAATTGTCCAACCATTGAAGAAATATTTGGCTTGAATAAACCATTTCCGATAATCAGGAATGCAAGCCCCGCATAAAAAAATGAATGGGTTTCTGCCGCCATACATGCATGTCCGATAGTCATAATTAATGCTCCAAGAATTACGGCTTTTCTATAACCGCTAAATTTATCTGCAATCCATCCGCCGATGATGGGAGTTAAATAAACCAATCCGGTATAAACGGCATAAAGCTGAAGCGCTTCTTTTCTTTCCCATGCCCATCCACCACCGGTTATGGAAGTAACCAGAAACAGAACCAATAATGCCCTCATACCATAATAACTGAACCGCTCCCACATTTCTGTAAAAAAAAGAATGAATAACGACGGTGGATGTCCTTTGTGTTCGGCAGTTTGTTGCATAAGCAGTAATTTGATTAGTGTTTAAAAATTGGTTTTAAAAGTGTGTAAAATAGCAATAAATATTATTTGGAATTTCATTTTCACAAAAGTTATAGAAACTGCTTTTTTCGAAGAATAAAATTTTAAGTTTCATAACTTGCCAATTCTTTTTTAATCTTTCTAAATAAAATCATTTTGAAAATTCTTATCCTTGGTTCCGGCGGAAGAGAACATGCATTTTGCTGGAAAATAAAACAGAGCGAATTATGTTCTGAATTATTTATTGCCCCCGGAAATGCCGGTACAGCTAATTTTGGCGAAAATATTCCTGTTGATATAAATGATTTTGAAGCAGTAAAAAATATTTGCGTTTCAAAAAATATCGTAATGGTGATTGTAGGTCCGGAAGAGCCTTTGGTAAATGGGATTTATGATTTTTTTAAAAATGATTTTGAATTAAAAAACATTGTTATCACCGGCCCGTCAAAAGCTGGAGCGCAATTGGAGGGCAGCAAAGCTTTTGCAAAGAGCTTTATGGAAAAATATAAGATTCCAACTGCAAAATATAGGGAGTTTGATGTTTTGAATTTTAATGAAGGCCTTGATTACATTCAAAATCATTCATTGCCGGTTGTTCTAAAAGCAGACGGATTAGCTGCAGGAAAAGGTGTAATCATTTGTCAGAATCATATAGAAGCACTGGCAGAATTTGAGTTGATGATTCAGCAATCAAAATTTGGCGAAGCAGGAAAAAAAGTAGTTGTAGAAGAATTTTTGGATGGAATAGAATTGAGTGTTTTTGTACTCACCGATGGTAAAAATTATGTGTTGCTTCCCGAAGCAAAAGATTATAAAAAAATCGGTGAGGGCGATAAAGGCCCAAACACGGGAGGGATGGGAGCGATAAGTCCGGTACCTTTTGCAACAGAACATTTTATGCAAAAAGTAGCGCACCAGATTATTGAACCAACGATATTTGGGTTACAAAATGAAGGAATTGATTACAAAGGATTCATATTTTTTGGTTTAATAAAAGTGTATGAAGAGCCCATGGTTATTGAATACAATTGCCGTATGGGGGATCCGGAAACAGAAGTGGTTTTGATTAGATTGAAAAATGATTTGGTAGAATTATTTATGGCAATGGATGAGCAAAAATTAAACGGTCAAAAAATACTTGTCGAAAAAAATAATGCCGTTACTATTGTGGCAGTAAGCGGCGGCTATCCGGAAGAGTATCAAAAAGGATTGCCCATAGAATTTTTGTATTTAGAAAATCCGGAAGCAAGAAAACACATTGATGAAGGTGAAGGTGCAATTGTTTTTCATGCAGGAACAAAAAAAATCAATAATGAAATTGTAACAAACGGTGGGCGAGTACTTGCTGTTTCTGCAATGGCGCAAGGTTTGGGCGATGCAATAGAACTTTCAAAAACGATCCTGGAGCAAATCCGGTTTGATGGAATGTATTTTAGGGGAGATATTGGGTACGAATTTGTGGATTGAATACTAAAAGCAGGACCTTTGATTTATTATGTATATATGTAATTTACGATGTTTTAACAATAAGATAAAATTCATAACAAATATGAAAATGTAAATTTTAATTTATTTGTTGCCTTACTGCAGAACAAATCTGTTTTTAAAAATCCGGGTTTTATCATTTGAATCAATAAATATTAAAATATTTTTCCTTTGAAACAATTTAGAATTTTTAATTGCGTTTCATATAAAAGCCGCAATAGTAATCGGTTGTAATTCCAAATTATTTCCACAACTTTGCAGGCATTAATAATTTTTCAATACCTCAAATAAAACAATGGGCCTTTTTAATTTTTTCACACAGGAAATAGCGATTGATCTTGGTACAGCAAATACTCTTATAATCCATAATGATGTTGTAGTTGTCAATGAACCTTCCATTGTTGCTTTAGATAGAAATAATCCCAAAAACATTCTTGCTGTAGGAAAAAAAGCATTAATGATGCATGAAAAAACCCATGAAAGTATTCGCACTGTTCGTCCTTTGAAAGACGGTGTGATAGCAGATTTTAATGCGGCGGAATTGATGATCCGGGAGATGATCAAAAAAATATATCCCAAAAAACCTTTATTTCCCCCAAGCTGGCGCATGATGATCTGTATTCCGAGCAGCATCACCGAAGTAGAAAAACGTGCGGTAAGAGATAGCGCCGAGCAGGCAGGAGCTAAAGAAGTTTACCTGTTGCATGAACCGATGGCAGCGGCTTTGGGAATTGGAATTGATGTGGAAGAACCCGTTGGAAATATGATTATTGACATTGGTGGCGGCACTACAGGAATAACTGTTATTGCATTGGCCGGTATTGTTTGCGATCAATCTATCCGGGTTGCCGGTGATGAATTTACTGCAGATATTATGGAAGCGTTGCGTCGTTATCATAGCTTATTAATTGGCGAACGCACAGCCGAACAAATCAAAATTCAGATTGGGGCTGCAATGAAAGATATTGATAATCCTCCTGATGATATGCCGGTAAACGGACGTGATTTGGTAACCGGCATTCCCAAACAAATCATGGTGAGCTACCAGGAAATTGCAGAAGCGCTTGATAAATCGATTTTTAAAATAGAAGAAGGAATTTTAAAAGCACTCGAAACAACACCTCCCGAACTTGCCTCAGATATTTACAGAAGAGGTTTATATCTAACCGGTGGCGGGGCGCTGCTTCGTGGCCTTGACAAAAGATTGGCAGCGAAAATTAAATTGCCGGTCCACATTGCTGACGATCCTTTAAAAAGTGTGGTTCGTGGCACCGGTCTTGCATTGAAACATTATGACCGTTATCCTTTTGTAATGCGGTAATGAATAGTAATTGGTGAATATGAGCCAATTTTAATGATGACGCTGTAAAACATCAAAAATTTGAATTTAATTGTTCTTTATTTTTATTTAATCCATATTAAATTTGCAGGAATAATTATTTCAATCTTTATTAAATAGCTGTTTCTGTAATACAGCCCCGGATGAAACCATGCGCAATATTCTTCTCTTTATCCGTATTTATTTTACTTTTATTTTCTTCTTGTTTCTGATGGGATTGTCTTTTTATATGCTCTTCAGTTACAATAAATATCATCATGCTGCCTATTCAAAAGTGGCTGGTGAGGTTACCGGGAATATCAGTAAAAAATACAATAGTATAGAATATTATTTCCAATTAAAAAGAACCAATGATTCTTTGGTAAAAGCCAATGCCGCATTGTATAATAAATTAAAACAGGATTATGAAATTCCTGATACGGCCAATAGAATTGTCATCGACACATTAACAATAGATTCTGTAAAACTGCAAAGAAAGTATTTATATATGCCTGCAAAAGTGGTTTATAATTCAGTAAATCTTTTGAATAACTATATTGAATTGCATCGGGGCGCACAACAGGGGATTACTGCAGATATGGGCGTGATTGATGTAAATAATTCTGTAGTGGGAACCGTGGTCGATGTGAGTAACAATTATTCCGTTGTCATGAGTTTATTGCATGAACAAAGTAATTTAAGCGCCCGGTTGAAAAAGGGCGGCGAAACAGGGATTGTAATTTATGATGGCAAAACTCCCGGCATTTTATATTTAAAAGATATTTCCAAACTTGCAAAAATCAACCAGGGCGACACAATCGTTACCAGTGGTTTTTCGGATAAATTTCCAGGTGGCTTATTGGTCGGATATGTAAAAGATATTCTCAACGATAAAAGCAGCAGCACTTATACAATCAGGATAAATCCGGCAGCCAATTTTGAAAATTTGCAATACGGATATATTATTAATAATCTTCAAAAAGAAGAACCGGCGCAACTTTTAAAGAAAGTGAAAAGCAAATGAGCAACTTAGTTAAAAATATTATCCGCTTTTGCCTTTTAATATTGGTACAGGTTTATATTCTGAACCAAATCCCTCCATTGCACAGGTTGGTAACTCCCTATCTGTATTACGTATTTATTTTATGGCTTCCTTTCAAAATGGGAAGGCGTACACAAATGTTGCTGGCTTTTGCCCTTGGATTTACGTTGGACTGTTTCACAAATTCCTACGGGCTTCATGCAGCAGCCTGTGTGCTTATTGCCTATATTCGCCCGTTTTTGATTAATGTACTTATTTCCCAGGAAGGGACCGAAAGTAATTATTACGAACCTTCCATTCAAAGTATGGGATTTACGCCTTATCTCACCTATGTCACGATTCTAACTTTTATACACCATACTTTCCTCTTCTTTTTACAGGCTTTGCAAACAGGCGGTTATTTTTATTTTCTTTTAAAATCTTTAACTTCTACAGCAATAAGCCTGCTATTAATTTTGTTAATAGAATTGTTGTTTGTGAGGAAACAAAGATTTAGGACAAACACTATTTAGGCGTAATTTTGCACCTGAAAATCTTTGCCTCCGGTACCTTAAAAATCAATGTTTCTCTGTGTTTAATCAATCCAGAAAAAATATTATCATTGCCATGTTCCTGTTTATGGGACTGATCATTATTACGCGGCTTTTCAGCCTGCAGGTAGTGGATAAGAAGTATTCGGTAATGGCCAATGAACAGGGAAGATTCCGGATGGTGGTTTATCCAAACCGTGGAATATTATTTGATCGCAAAGGCAAGGCTATTTTGAGAAATACCGTTATTTATGATCTGATGGTAACCCCTTCAAAAATGCATGGGATGAATATGGATACTGCAGACCTTTGCAGAATTTTGAAAATAGACACAGCAGAATTTAGAAAAAGAATTATTACTGCTATTATAAAAAATCGCAGCTATCGCCCTTCAGTTTTTGAAACTTCTCTTTCTGAAGAAAAAATAGCGCGACTAAATGAGAGCATGTACAAATTTGTTCCAGCATTTTACCTGCAGGCAAGGCCGGTGCGCGATTATCCTTACGATGCGGCAGGAAATATTCTTGGATATTTATCAGAAGTAGATTCTGCTTTTTTAAAAAGGCATGATGGCCAGGGATATCAAATGGGCGATTATGCAGGCAAAACCGGCCTGGAACGCAGTTATGAAAAAGTGCTGATGGGCCAGCGGGGAATCGAATATTGGAAACGTGATAATAAAAACCGGCTCACGGATCGTCTTGATAATGGAAGGTACGACACGGCTCCTGTTCCGGGTGAAAATCTCCACATGGCATTAGACATAGACCTTCAAATGTTGGGTGAACATTTAATGGAAAATAAAGTTGGTGCTATCGTTGCCCTTGACCCAAAAACCGGCGGGGTACTTGCGATGGTAAGCAGCCCGACTTACAAACCGAATTTGTTGACAGGTGCTGAAAGGAGAAAACATTTTTCTCAATTATTTTTAGATCCACGTTTACCGATGTATAACCGTACCGTTAGTGCTACTTATTCTCCGGGTTCCACATTCAAAACATTACAGGCTCTGGTCGGATTACAGGAAGGTGTAATTACGCCATCAACAAAATTCACATGCACCGGTGCTTTTTATGGTTGTGGCAGGCCAATGAAATGCCTTGATATCGGAACTTTCAATCTTTCACAAGCCATTACCGTTTCGGATAATACGTACTTTGCCAATGTAATGCAACGTTGTATCAATAATCCGGCATACGGTTCTGTGGACAGTGCTTTGCGGGTTTGGGATCATTATATGTATGGATTTGGTCTTGGAAATAAGTTGGGGATTGATATTCCCGGAGAGCGTAGCGGCCTTATACCCACACCAAAAACCTATAACCGTGTTTACGGGGAAGGCCATTGGAATTTTTGTACCTTCCGGTCTGTCAGCATCGGTCAGGGAGAAGTATTAAACACTCCCTTGCAGGTAGCAAATGAAATGGCCTATATTGCTAACAATGGCTGGTATATTACACCCCATATGATTGATTCTATTGATGGTGGTGATAAATTTGGCCTTCTCGATTCGTTTAAACTGCGCCATCACCCTTTTAATATTCCCGATTCGATTTTTAAATATGTGGCAGATGGGATGCAGGGCGTAATGGAAAGAGGAACTGGTGCAGCCGCTAAAGTTCCGGGAATTGTAGTATGCGGAAAAACCGGGACAGTTGAAAATTATTACAAAGGCGTTAAGCAAAAGGACCACGCTTTTTTCGCAGCTTTTGCTCCAAGAGATAATCCAAAGATCGCCATAGCAGTTATTTGTGAAAATGCCGGATTCGGCGCAAGTTCGTCAGCGCCTATTGCCAGCCTCATGATTGAAAAATATTTAAAAGATTCTATAACAGAACCAGATCGTATCGCCAGAATAGAAGCTATTTCAAAACTAAACCTCATGCCTGCCCGCATCATGGCAGAGATCAGGCAAAGAGATTCTATTGCTAAAGCGAAAAATGCAAAAGCACTATTGGAAAAAACTTATATAAAATCCATAAAAGATACCACAGGTATTGAAGATGAAGACAATTCTGATGCAATGGATGAATTAAATAAAACGAATGACTCAGTTCCTTCCAAAAAAGCAATAAACACAACTTCTCCAAAAAGATTAACGGACACAATTCCTTTAAAGAAAGAAAAGATAAAAACACAACCGGTAAATGCGGTACTTCCGGATCGAAAAAAGGCCAAAATCAAAAATGATTCTTTACATTAAAACACTTTTTCACTTTTAAATGCGAGATCAGGCGATCATATCCAAAGGAATAGACTGGCTAAGTGTATGGCTGTATATTCTTCTCGTTTCCATCGGGGTGCTGTGTATTTTTTCTGTTGAATATCACAATACCGGCGACATTTGGCAAAATATAACAGGCCTTAAAAAAAATTATTCCCGCCAGTTATTGTTTATCGGAATTTCAGCTATTGTCGCCATTTTTATTTTACTTACTGATAGTAAGTTTTTTACCGCAACAGCTAATCTCAGTTATGCATTTGGCATCCTTCTTATGATGGCTACGTTTGTTTTGGGGAAAGATATTAATGGCTCCAAATCATGGATTCCACTGGGCTTTTTCAATCTCCAACCTGTAGAAACCTGTAAGATTTTTACGGCTTTGGCTCTTGCAAAATATTTGTCGCGGCCGGAAACGAATTTTCAAAACACCAGATCACAATTGATAGCGGGAGTTATCGCTTTAACGCCGGCGGTTTTTTCTCTTTTACAAAATGAAACCGGCCTGGCACTTGTTTATTTTTCATTTTTAATTCCGATGTACCGGGAAGGGCTTCCTCCTGTTTACCTAATCATTGGGTTTTCATTTGGCGTTCTGGTAGTGGCTACGATATTGGTAGAAAAAAATCTGTTGGCACTCATTCTCACTATTATCGCCGCGATAGTTATTTATGCTTTCAGAAGAACAATAAAGCGGGATAAGGCAGTTCTAATTGTTATTCTTGGCATTTGGGTGCTGTGTGTAGGAATTCAAAGGTTTGCAGTACCATACATTTTTAAACACGTTTTGCATCAGTACCAGGTAGAAAGAATTATGAATACTTTTGGAGTGGATTATGTTCCTGATGCTGAAACAGTAGTTCTTAGTCAGGAAGATAAATTAGAACAGAGCAAAACAAAAAAAGCGGCCAAAGCCAAGGAGAATTACAATGTAAAACAATCAAAAATTGCAATTGGATCCGGCGGCCTTTGGGGAAAAGGTTTTTTAAAAGGAACCCAGACACAAGGTGACTTTGTTCCGGAACAACATACTGATTTTATTTTTACTTCTGTGGGTGAAAATTTTGGTTTTTGGGGAAGTACTTTAGTAGTGCTTTTATATATTGCTTTTATGCTTCGCATTGTTTTCTTGGCCGAACGGCAGCGAAGTACATTTACCAGGGTTTATGCCTATAGTGTGGCCGCCATTATTTTTTTCCACGTTTCTATCAATATCTGCATGACGATTGGTTTAGCTCCTGTGATTGGAATTACTTTGCCATTGATGAGTTACGGCGGTTCTTCTTTATTAACTTTTACCATTTTAATATTTATATTAATCAGGCTGGATGCAGACAGGCAAATGGTTTTGAGGTAGAATGATTTAGCAATGCTTATAAAAACAGAAATAGCAATAATTGTCTTTGCTGTAGGCACTTTTAAGAAATAAAAATTAGAATCAAATCCGTGAAAATCCGTGTAATCCTGCCTTGACTAAATTAGTCTGGGAGCATGGCAATCATTCACGAAAATTCGTGTAATTAGTGGCTTAAAATTCTTTTAAATGAAGATAATTCCATTAACTGAAGGCGCTTTTACCGTAGATCAGACAAAGAAATTCATCCCTTTTAAAGTAGGAGAGGATGATCTGCAAAAAAGAAATAAAGGAAGCATCTTGGTTGAAATCCAACCATTTGTAATTATTACTTCAAAAGATATCGTGCTTTGTGATACAGGCCTTGGCCTTGCAGCCGAAAAAGGCCAATTACAGATTCATAAAAATCTTGCAGCCAACGGAATCAATGCCTCAGACGTTACCAAAGTACTTCTTTCGCATCTTCATAAAGACCACACCGGGGGTATTGGCTTGCCTGATAAACAAATCGCCAGCTTTGAAAATGCTATTTATTATATCAACAAAAATGAATGGGAATTTGCTTTCAAAAAAGAATCATCTTCTTATCGCACCAATGATTTTTTGTTTTTAGAAAAAAGCGGACAAGTAACTTTTACAGAAGATGATGGCGATATTGATAATTATATTCATTATGAATTAACCGGCGCCCACTGTCCCTTTCATCAGATTTTTAAAATAATTGAAAATGATGAAATTGTTTTTTTTGGCGGTGATGTGGCTCCCCAATTGCAACAAATGAAAAACCGTTTCAAGGCAAAATACGACTTCGATGGCGCGGCTGCAATGGAATTAAGGCTGCAATGGTGGAAAATAGGCGAACAGGAAAAATGGACTTTTTTATTTTATCATGATATAAAAAATCCCGTTTTTAAATTTTAATTTTAAAATGAACTTTTAACAAAAGCATCAATAAAACGCTTTACGCTTAATGACTGAATATTTTAAAATAGGCAGGCTGGTAGCCACTTACGGTACAGAAGGACAGTTTATTCTTGAACACAGCCTTGGTAAAAAAGCTTCGTTAAAAGGCTTAGAAACTATTTTTATTGAAGAAAAAAAAGATAGTTTTCTTCCCTGGTTTGTTTCATCGGCCAAAATAAAAAACGATAAAGAAACTTATATCGGGCTTGAAGGAATCCACTCAAAAGAAGCTGCACGGGTTTTGGTAAAAAAAGAAGTGTGGCTGAGTGAAAATGATTTTAAAAAATTCGCTGCCTCTGCTGCACCGATTTCTTTCCTGGGATTTACAATTATCAGCAAAAATGAAGCGATTGGAGAAGTGATTGAAGTAATAGAACAGCCTCATCAGATTTTGTGCACTATAATAATTAATGATAAAGAAGTTTTCATACCCATTCATGAAAACTCTTTAGAAAAAACTGATAAAAAAAGCCGCAAATTGTATGTGAATCTTCCAGATGGGTTATTGGATCTTTAAAAGAATTAAACCAAGAAGGTTTTTTTGAAAGAGTCTTAATTTCTTCAAAAGCTGAAATAAAACCTTCATAGTTTCACATTATCTCATTAGAAAAAAGGTGGAGGATATCGGACTCGAACCGATCACCTCAAACATGCCATGCTTGCGCTCTACCAGATGAGCTAATCCCCCTTTGTTTCAAAAAAACCGCCGCAAAAACTGTTTCTTGCGGCGGCAAATATAATGACAAAAAGCTTAAAGAAAAATGCAAAATCCGCTTTAGCTTTTAGCTTTCAGCCTAGTCCCCCCAGATTTCTTCTTTTCCCTCAAGCCATAATTTTACCAAACGGTTGGAAACCGACTTCGGCCTTTCCAATGGATAGCCCAAAGCCCTGTCCCAGCAAAGACTTGCTAGAACTCCAAGTGAACGGGCGACACCAAAAAGCACTGTATAAAATTCATACTCTACCATTCCATAATGGACCAATAAAGCACCGCTGTGCGCATCTACATTTGGCCAGGGATTTTTTATTTTCGCAATAGATTGTAAAATCGGAGGAACGGTTTCATAAATATTCCAAACTGTTTGAACGAGCTTATCATCTGGCATGTGTTTTTTCCCAAATTCCATTTGTGCTTCAAAACGTGGGTCGGTTTTTCTTAACACGGCATGGCCATATCCGGGAACCACTTTTCCTTCTGATAAAGTTTTTCTAACATAGGTTTCTATTTGTTCTTTTGAAGGAAGATCGCTGCCGATTTCTTTCTGCATTTCAAAAATCCATTTGATCACTTCCTGGTTTGCCAATCCGTGTAAAGGGCCAGCCAATCCATTCATTCCGGCAGCAAAAGCAAGGTAGGGATCGCTCAAAGCTGAGCCGACCAAATGAGTAGTGTGAGCAGAAACATTTCCGCCTTCATGATCAGAATGTATCGTCATATAAAGACGCATCAGTTCTTTAAAACTTTCATCTTCATAGCCGAGCATGTGAGCAAAGTTGCCAGCCCAATCCAACAATCCATTCGGCTGTATGTGTTTTCCATTTTTATATTTTCTCCGATAAATATATGCGGCAATTCTGGGGAGCCTTGCTATCAAATCCATTGCATCGTCAAATACAGGTGACCAGTAATCTTTTTTGCTGATTCCTTCGGCATATTTTGTGGCAAACTGGCTTTCAGTCTGAAGCGCCATAATTCCCACCACAAATTGTGTCATAGGATGCGTTGTCTCGGGCAATGATTCGATCGTATCAAATACATAATTTGGCACATGGCTTCTGCGCTGCCACACACTGCTCATGTGTTGTGCATCTTCATCTGTTGGCAAATCGCCAACCAGCATTAAATAAAATAATCCTTCCGGTAACGGTTCATTTCCGCCTTCTGCTTTTGGAAGTTTTTCTTTTAATTCAGGTATAGAATATCCACGAAAACGAATCCCATCCTGAGAATCCAGGAGTGATGTTTCTGTAACCAATCCCGTAATGCCGCGCATTCCCTGGTATATCTGCGATAATTTTACTTCACCAATAATCCGGTCGCCATAGTTTTTTACAATCTCTTTTACTTCTGCAGAAACAATGTCTGCCTTCGCCTTAAATTTGTCTTTAATTACTCCCATAATATAAAATAGTTGTTATTGTGATTGAAGGTTGTTGAAGAAATTCAACAGCGTTAAAGTTAACCATAGAGCAGGTTTTCAACAAAAGAAATTTGAAAGCCGGCAACCGATGACCACTGCTGATGACTGAAACGCTTATAATGAGTGTCAGTAATGCGTATCGATAGTTGATTGCCGACCGTCGATTGTAGGTCGTCGGGTCATCCCTTCCTTCTATTTTGCCGTTTTTCTGTATAAATACCAGGCAAGAATTGCAAAGGCAAAATTGGGCAACCATGCAGCAATGATTGGATTAAAATTTCCTTTTAACGCAAAAACAGAAGCAAAGCGGCCAACTAAAATATAGACCACACAAATCAAGACACCCACTGCCAGATGAAAACCGCTGCCACCGCGAATCTTCCGCGATGCAATGCAGGCGCCGATTATCGTTAAAATAAAAACTGATAAAGGGTTTGCATTGCGATTATTTTTTTCAAGCAATAACGAATTTACATCTCCCGAGCCACGAAGCTTTTCGAGTTTGATAAATTGATCCAATTCGGGCGTAGTCATTTTATCTTTCATGTATTCATCCCTTTGCAGATCGCGTGGTTTGAAATTGAAATTCATTTGCAATACTGGCGTGTCAGTCACTTTTTGATGCAGGCCGTTTATTCTTCTTTCTACCACATTATTCAACCGCCATTTTTTTGTTGCTGTATCCCAGGTTATGTTCAGCGCTCTTAAATTATAAACCAGATCAGTGTTGTGAAATCTTTGTATAAAAAAATTACTTCCCGATTTATTGGTAGTATCATAGTAACGGATACCCGCATACGAAAATGAATCAAGCTTAAAATACTTATTGCTGATGGTAGAAGTATTTACGTAACCTCCATAATTGAAGTCGATATATTTTGCATTAAAATTTGCCCATTTTTCATTAGCCGGTGGAAGAATATATTGATTACACCACCATAAAAAACCAGTGAATAAAACCCCTGCAACTATGTATGGGCGCAGGAAACGTGCAAAATTAATTCCGGTGCTCAGGATCGCAATTATCTCTGAACGGTTGGCCATTTTTGAGGTAAAAAAAATGACTGAAATAAAAATAAAGAGCGGAAAGAGCATGGCATCTATGCGGGGCAGAAAGCCGAAATAATATTGGGTAATAATTTGTTTTGCTGTAAGTCCGGTTTTGGCAAAATCGTCAGTCTTTTCGCTCAGGTCAACAATTACAACCAATATAGTAAGCGCAATAAGGCAAAAGAAAAAAGTGGTGATAAATTTCTTTATGATATACCAGTCAATAATTTTCATACAGCCGCTAAAGAATGTAAAAGTTAGCGTCAAAAGTAAATGAAAAAAACACAGCTTAATTTATCTGCCCCGATTCATAATTGTTTTGTGAATTTTTTAAAATCACGAAATGAACTTTTAATTCTGATTTCTTTTAAAAAAATTATTTCTTTCTGCTTTTTTTTGACACCAAATCGTAAGAATCCTTAATAAAATCTTTTAGTTGCGATTGCGATAAGGTTCCATCAATGGTAATTGTGTTCCAGTGTTTTTTATTCATGTGATAACCAGGTAAAATACACGAATATTCTTCACGTAATTCGATTGCTTTTTCAGGATGGCATTTTACATTAAACTGTAAAGGCGATGAGGATAAAGAAACCAGCAAAAAGATTTTTGTATTCGTTTTAAACACAAGCGTGTCTTCACCAAATGGAAAACTTTCGGTAACGTTTTTTAACGATAAAACATAATCTCTTAATTCTTCGATATTCATGTTTTGAATTAAAAATTAAGAATGTGAAAATCTTGTTTAAATGTCAGGCCATCAATAATAAAGTAACTGAATAATTAAATAATTTACTCACCTTTCTCAGGCCGCAAAACCCCTGTAACTACATTCTTTGTTGTCAATAATAGTTTCGCAGCATCCTGGATATCTTTTGTTGTTAACGCATCTACATATTTATCGTAATTGATAAAATAATCCGGATTATCTCCGGGAAAATAAAAGCTTTGTAATTGAGAAAGCCAGGTGCCGTTTTCTTTAATATCTACTTTATGCTGTTCTTTCCATTGCTTCTTTACTTTTTCCAGGTTCTCTTTGGAAGGGCCGTTTCTAATAATGCTTGCAATTTCTGCATTTGCTGCTTTTAAAAGTGTATCTACTTTTTCCGGACCACAAGGCAATTGCAAAAAGAAATCATAATGTGAGTAAGGAATTTTTTGAAACTGAACAGGGATTCCACCACCATAAATTCCCTGGATTTTTTCTCTCAAATTTTCAATAATCCGGATATTTAAAATTTCGCTGATTGCCTGTGCTTTTAAATTCAATAATTCACTGTAAGGCACTTCGCCGCTATAAACCGCCAGTATCAAGGCTTTCGGCTCTTTTCCCTTGTACACATCCACTTCCTGTTTCCCTTTTAGCGGGCGCACTTTATTATCTACATAATGAAATTTCTTTGAACTTGCTGGAAGGCCGGCAATATATTTTTCCAGCAATGGTCTTAATTCATCTTTATTAATGCTTCCAGCAAAAGTGAAATGCATTCCACTCATGTCTTCAAATCTTTCTTTATAAATCTCCATGATTCTGTTGAGATTCAAGGAGTCAAAATAAGCCGCTTTTGGAACTGCAATTGGCGCAAGTGGATTGTTTTGATAATAAACTTTGAATAAAGAATCCAGAAAAACCGCTTGTGGATTTGCGCTTAAAAATGCAATTTGCGATTTATTTTTTTGAATAAAAGATCTGAACAAAGCGGTGTCAACACGCGGAGCAGTAGTATATAAATAAACGAGCTGCATCATAGATTCCACGTCTTTTACAGAACTGCTTCCGCTAAAACCTTCAGAGACTTCTGAAAATGCAGGATGTACACTTACTGTTTTGCCACTCAATGCTTTTTTCAGATCTACCGGAGAAAAATTTCCAACGCCCATGCTGCTGATTACGGGAACCAAATATTCTGCATCATATTTATCGGCAATGCCGTAATTGTTTTTTCCTCCCGGCCTTATTGCACTCATCAGAATCTGGTCGTTTTTAAAATCAGTATGTTTTAACGTAACTGTTACGCCATTGCTCAAAGTAAATTCTGTGGTTTCTAAAACAGTGTTCTTTTTGGTAGCGGTTATCTTTCCGGCTTTTGGAGTTTCGGTTAATAAGGCAGTAGAAATTGTTTTCTCTTCATAAGGCCTTATATTCATTTTTTCCACTTCTGAACGAATGGCAAGGATTTCAGAATCAGTTGGCAAAGTATTGCCAACTTTGGGTTCTGGACCGGTTAATGCAATGAATTCATTAGAATTCCCACTTAGTTTTATTGCAATGGAATCTACATCATCAACTGTTATTTGCGGTAATAATTCTTTATAATATTTATATTCATTTGCAATGCCGGGAATCGGTTCTTTTGTCAAAAAATTACGGATATATTCTTCTGCATAATTTGCTGATTCGGTTTTATTTTTTTCATTAAATGCACGTTCAATATAATTGAGCATATCAGCTTTCGAACGGTCCAATTCAGCTTTTGTAAAACCATATTTTTTCACCCTTTCCAATTCTACTTCAAATGCTTTCAAACCACGAAGGCTATCGTTGTTTCCGGTTCCAATGAAGGCTTCAAAAGCCTCATAGCCCCGCGCTTCAGAAGAAAATCCGCAAGCCGCATATACAAAAGGAGGATTTTCCTGTTGCGTTAGTTCGCGCAAACGCTGGTTCAAAAGATCCGAAAAAATTTCCTTTACGAGGTCATGTTTATATTCTCCAAGTGTAGCGACAGGGCTTATTTTCTCCATAGAATAATGCACCTGAAAAGAATAACTGGTCGCTTCTTTATCTGTAACCACTTTTGCAACACTTTTTTTATAAGGTGGAACTGTTGCATACGTTCTTGGCCTTTCATTTACCGGATTTTTATTTTCACCAAAATATTTTTTTATTAAGCTTTCTGCTTTTGCCGGTTCAATATCTCCGACAACAATTACAGCCATCAGATTTGGCCGGTACCAGTCTTTATAAAAACTTCTTAGAGCAGAGTAAGGAGCGTTTTTCACAATACTATCTATTCCAATGGGAAGGCGATTTGCATACAAAGAGCCGGCAAATAATAATGGATAAATTTGCTTATTAATTCTATCGCGGGCGCCTTTTCCCAACCGGCTTTCTTCCAAAACCACAGGTCTCTCAGCATCTATATCTTCAGCCTTATCCGTCACATTATGGGCCCAATCTTCCAATATTTGAAAACCTTTTTCAATATTTGAAGGCTTGTCCGTTGGAATCGGCAGAATATAAACCGTTTCATCAAAACTGGTATAAGCGTTCAGATCGCTTCCAAAAGCAACGCCGATAGATTGAAGGAATGAAATAATGTCATTCTTTTTGAAATGAGTGGTGCCATTGAAAGCCATATGCTCGCTCAAATGCGCCAATCCTTGCTGGTCTTGGTTTTCAAGAATAGAACCGGCATTTACCACCAGTCGCAGTTCTACTTTTTGTTGCGGTTTTTCGTTTTTTCGTATGTAATAAGTAAGGCCATTGCTAAGTTTTCCGATTTTCACATTTGGGTCAACAGGTAAAGTGTCTTTTAAATTTTGCTGTGCAAAAAGAGAGGAGGAAAAAATCAGAAGAAAAAACGCAAATAATTTTAGCGATTTCATAAATAAGTATTTTGAGAATGATACACGTATTGAAATGTTGTAAAAAAGCAAGGTAAAAAATTTTAGAGTAAGCATTTGAAATTTTATGGATGTTTGAAATCAAAAGAACTCTTTTGCAATATTTATCTTTGCAACAATAAACTTGATTTTTCCTGTTTTTGAAAATCAATAATTCATTTATCTAAATTCTATTAAAATATTGCAAAACGAAATTTTTGATATAGCCGTCATTGGTGGCGGAATTGTAGGCGCTGCTACATTCTATCAACTACAAAAACATCATCCGTCATTAAGGATTATTCTTCTTGAAAAAGAATCTCATCTTGCAGCACATCAGACAGGAAACAATTCAGGCGTAATGCATTCAGGCCTTTATTATAAGCCAGGTTCTTTGAAAGCAAAAAACTGTGTAGAAGGAAGAAAGGCTTTGGTAAAGTTTGCAGAAGAAAATAATATTCCGTACGATGTATGTGGAAAAATAGTTGTTGCAGCCGATGAGTCGGAGCTTCCTTATCTTGATAAAATTTTTGCAACCGGGTTGAAAAATGAAATTGAAGGAATTGAAAAAATAAGTGCAGAACAAATTAAAAAACATGAGCCGTTTTGCGTAGGAATAGCGGGCATTTGGGTACCATGCACCGGCATCATTGATTATGTGAAAGCAACAGGCAAAATGGTCGAAATTGCTTTGAACACCAATCCAAAAAGTGAATTGGCCCTAAATACAGAAGCAATTTCTTTTGAAAAAAAAGAGGATATCAATATTATTTCTACCAATAAAAAAACTTATCGCAGCCGGTTTATTATTTTTTGCGGAGGCTTGCAGGCGGATAGGCTGGCACATAAAGACCATGTAAATCTGAAAGAAAAAGTAGTCGGTTTCCGCGGCGATTATTATGAACTGACAGAATCGGCAAAACATAAAATAAAGAATCTGATTTATCCTGTACCCAATCCTGATTTTCCTTTTCTTGGCGTGCATTTTACACGAATGACCAATGGAGAAATTGAATGTGGTCCCAATGCAGTTTTTACTTTTAAAAGAGAAGGCTATGGTAAAACAGATTTTGATTGGAAAGATACAATAGATGCCTTGACTTACCGTGGTACATGGAAATTATTTTTTCAAAATATGAGTTTTGGAATCAATGAATATCGCCGTGCATTTTCAAAAAAATTATTTTTAAAAACACTTCAAAGATTGGTCCCATCGTTAACTATGGACGATATAAAACCTGGCCGTTCCGGCGTTCGTGCGATGTTGCTCAGTGAAGATGGCGACACCCGCGATGATTTCAGACTTGAATATCGCGATACAAGTATTCATGTTTTAAATGCGCCATCACCCGCCGCTACTGCTTCACTTGCCATTGGCGATAATATCAGGGAAATGGCTGAAAAGCATTTTAACCTTGCTGAAATTCCAGTTTGATAGAAAAGTACAATAATGGCATTCAATTGCTTAAATTAAAAGATGAAGTCTTTTTTAGCTGATTTATGATTAAGAAACTTTAGTAAACGAGCGTAACAGATCTCTATCTTATTCCTTATTCCCTTATTTTAAGTGGTTAATATAGAAAAAAAAAGATAGTAATGTTTTGAAAGAAAGTAAAGAATTTTTACTAAGGTTAGGAAAGCGGGCTAATAGTGCTTAAACAGCCTTTGAATACTCAATAAGAACGTTTTCATAAGATCTGTATTTTTTTGTCAGAAATTAATCATTTGATTAAAACAGTTGGTTAAATCGAACATTTATTTTTACTTTTGAAGAGAGTTCTACATAAATAAATTCAGAATGGCCAGGAAAATTCAAATACAAAAAGACACATCTACTGAAGAAAAAATAAAAGAAGCGGCGCGGAAAGTGTTCATGCAAAAAGGCTTTGCCGCGACCAGAACCCGCGATATTGCTGAAGAATCGGGAATTAACCTTGCTTTGTTAAACTATTATTTCCGCAGCAAAGAAAAATTGTTTCACCAGGTAATGTCAGAAAAAATACAGCAGTTTTTTGGTGTGCTTTTTCCGATAATAAATGACTCTTCTACCAGATTAGAAACCAAGATTGATTTAATTGTCTCTAATTATATTGATATGCTTACTGAAAATCCTGACTTGCCACTTTTTGTTTTAAGCGAAATGAAAGACCAGCCTGGACAGATAAATAAAACATTACCGATTGAAAAAATCACTAAAAATGTAAGCCTTGTACAACAATTACAGGAGCGAAGGCCCGATATAAGCCCTGTTCACTTTTTAATGAATATTTTAGGAATGACGGTCTTTCCTTTTATTGCCAGGCCGGCTTTTGGAGTCATTGGCATTCTGAATAAAGATGATTTCGAAACCATTATTGAAGAAAGGAGAAGGCTGATACCTCTTTGGATAAGAGCCGCATTAAAAGCAAAATAAATTTTATTCTTTTAATTAATAAAACGGTTAAAAAAATGAATTATCATTTAAAAAAAATTCTCTTTGTTTTCTTTTTGATAACATCCACATTAATGGCTAATGCTCAATTGGCTTCTATTACATTAGATTCCTGTTATGTGTTGGCAAAGAGAAATTATCCGTTGGTAAAACAGTATGAATTGATAACTAAAAGCAATGAATACACGCTTGAGAATCTTTCAAAAGGTTATTTGCCACAAATAAATATTAGTGGACAGGCAACTTATCAATCTGATGTAACGCAGCTTCCTAAAGGCATTCCGGGGGTAAAGGTTTTGAGCAAAGACCAGTATAAAATATATGCTGAAGCAAACCAGGTGATTTATGATGGCGGAGTTATAAAAGGACAAAAAAAATTGCAGGAAGCAAATTCGATGGTTGATCTGCAACAATTAGAGGTGGAATTATACAAACTAAAAGACCACGTGAACCAATTGTATTTTGGCATTTTACTTATTGGTGAACAATTGAAACAAAACGCTTTAACAGAGAACGACATTCAGCTTGGCCTTTATAAAATAAATGCTCAAATAGCCAATGGCACAGCATTGCGAAGCAATGCGGATGTTCTGAGGGCTGAATTGCTTAAAGCAGAACAGCAAAAAATAGAATTAAATGCTAACCGCAATGCATTTATGAACATGCTTGGTTTATTTATTAACAAGACTTTGAATGAAAATACAGCTTTTGCAAAACCGCCTAATATTATTCCATCATTAGAAATCAGGCGCCCGGAACTATTGATGTACGAATATCAGAATAAAGTTTTTGGTGCACAGAATAATTTGCTCACAGCAAAAAATAATCCGAAGCTGAGCTTCTTTATTCAGGGAGGGTATGGCCGTCCTGCTTTCAATATTTTGAGTAACAATTTTGATCCGTTTTATATTGGTGGTCTTCGACTTGCTTTCCCTATATCGGGCTTTTATACAATCAGAAATGAAAGAGAATTGATTCGCATCAGGAGAGAAAGTATTGATGTTCAAAAAAATACATTTTTATTCAACACCCAATTTGCATTAAAACAGCAAAGTGCTGATATCACTAAGTTTCAGCACTTTTTAGAAACGGATGATGAAATAATAACACTTAGAACAAATGTGAAAAAAGCGGCATTGTCACAGTTGGAAAACGGAATTATCAATTCCAGTGATTACTTGCGAGAAGTAAATGCAGAAGACGGTGCAAGGCAAAATAAAATATTGCATGAAATCCAATTACTGATGGCTCAATATAACGAGCGAAATACTACCGGGGAATGAAAAATTTCCGGAATAAACGACTAAATATTATCAATAGAAAAAGATAAAAAATGAAAAGACGTACATCAATCTTCACTTTGATTTTGGCGATTGCCTTTTGCCAATTCTCAGTTTTATTTTCTTCATGCAGGGATAATAAAAACGATTATGATGCATCCGGGACATTTGAAGCAATCGAAACAATCGTTTCTGCTGAAGCCAATGGCGTCATCGGATCATTCAATATTAGCGAAGGTCAGACATTGGATTCAGGAACATTTATTGGCTACATAGATACTACTCAATTGTATCTGAAGAAAAAACAATTGGAAGCGCAGGTTAAAGCAATGGGTTATAAACTTCCTGATATTTCTGCCCGGACTGCACAATTTAAACAACAGGCGGCGGTTACACAAAGCGATTTGGATTATCTTCTTAATGAAAAAAAACGGACAGAAAATTTATTAAAGGCAGATGCGGCCACACCAAAACAATTAGACGATATCAATGCGAAAATAGCTATGGCAAAAGAACAAATAAAGGCGATTAATAAACAGGGCGCTGCTCAAAAGTCGGCGTTAAAGACACAACGGTC
>Ga0157370_10000479_pt1 | contig 49878 bp, 41 predicted proteins | sample C35metaG_FD_113463 | JGI IMG/M metagenome (GOLD analysis project Ga0157370, IMG submission 113463) | Corn rhizosphere microbial communities from Kellogg Biological Station, Michigan, USA - C3-5 metaG | ecosystem: Host-associated > Plants > Roots > Rhizosphere > Soil | place: USA: Michigan...
AAAAGCAGCACGGCAGCAGCAGCCCGCCATTTTAAAAGGAAAGGAAGTACCCGGTTTTTCTCCTGCTGCTTTATTCTTTCCCGTAATCTTTTTTTGAGTTCCTCCATATCAGACTCAAAAGAAATATTCTGCTGCCGGTTGCTAAGTTCCATTCCTTCCATGGCATCAGACAACAGGGGATCGTCCATGGCGGCTTTTTCCATGGCGTTCATTTCCGCAGAAGATAATTTTCCCTCCAGGTAATTCCGGATATCCGATGCAGAATATGATTTTATATGTTTTTGCTTTTCGCTCATTTTTTTCGCATATCAAACGCTTGTTTACCGTTCGCCCTGTTTTACTTTTTGTTCCATGCAGATTTTCAGATTTCTTCTTCCGTTCTGGATCAGGCTCCGCACTTTATTCCATTCCATCCCGGTGATGACCGCAATATCCTTGTAACACTTCTCCTGCAGATAAAACAACTCAACACTGGTTTTTTGTTCGGTTGAAAGGGTCTCCAGGCATTCGGTTAACTGATTCAGGTTCTCTTCCTTTTCAAATACCCCATTCAGATGCACTTCTTCCGTCAATTGCATAAGCTCCGGATCCAGGGTCCGGGAATAGATATTGGAGGCAGACCTGAGCTGCATCAGGCAATAATTCCTGGTTACCGTGTAAACCCAGCCCCGGAAATGGGTTGGCTCATGTTTTTTCAGCTTGGAGACCAGTTCTTCGAATACAGCCATTACGGCATCTTTGGCCGGTTCCGGTTGTTTCAGGTATTTAAGGCAAACGCCGTAAAGCAAATCCATATACCGCTGGTACAATTCAGCCAGTATGCCGGTATCGCCTGATTCCCTGTACAGGCTTAGCAATTCCTGATCGTCTGCTGCTGAGTGCTTTATGTTTTTTAAAAATGCCAATCTGATAACTGCTTTGATTGAGGATGCTGAATGATACTTCCTAAGATGGTCCTGCGCCGGTAAAATAAATAAAAATTTCCGCTTGCTTATGCAATTTTAAAAACCACCGCATCTGGTAATCAAATCAATTGTTATGCGATACATTATTTTAACCTGTTTAACCTTAACATTTATTTTAACCGCCTTCCGCCCGTTGCAGGAGTTCACGGTTAAAGGTATTATTACGGATGATCGGAACGGATTGCCCGTTTCCGGCGCAACGGTTCAGGTAAAGGGAACTCACAGCAGCAGCATCTCCGGACCGGAAGGCCGCTTTTCCATTACAGTTTCCGGTTCATCCGCCATATTGGTATTCACAGCGATCGGCTATGATTCAAAGGAGATAAAAGTGAAGGATGATGGAAGGGAATTGAAAGTAAAACTAAAAATGACTAAAAAATCGTTGGATGAAGTAGTGGTGGTTGGATATGGGACGCAAAAAGACAGGAATGAGTATGAATATAATCCGTCTGCACCGGCGCCATTAAGCTATCGCAACGTACAGCAGCGGCCATTGGTGGGGAAGGCATCGGGCGTTGTAATCAGCAGCCGGGACAGAAAACAAGGGAAATCGATTGGTAACCGAAACGATCAATTCGAATCAGATAAATCAGATTTTAATACAGAAGCGTACGATGAAATTGTAGAAAATCGTTTTCTAACGGCGACAGAAAATCCGCTTTCCACTTTTTCCATTGATGTGGACGGGGCATCTTATAGTAATGTGCGCCGCTTCCTGCAAATGGGCCAGTTGCCGCCGGAAGGCGCTGTGCGTATCGAAGAGCTGATCAATTATTTTCACTATAACTATCCGCAGCCGGCAGGGGATGATCCGTTCTCCATCAATACGGAAATCGGGGATTGCCCCTGGAGCCCGCAACACAAACTGGTGATGGTTGGATTGCAGGGAAGAAAGATCCCGACCGGAAATCTGCCGGCCAGCAACCTGGTCTTCCTGATCGATGTTTCCGGATCCATGATGGAACCCGATAAACTGCCACTGGTTCAGGCTTCCATGAAATTGCTGGTGGATCAGCTGAGGGAACAGGATAAAGTAGCGCTGGTGGTTTATGCCGGGAATGCCGGCCTGGTAATGCCATCTACCTCAGGAAGTAACAAACAAAGGATAAAAGACGCGATTGACCGGCTGGAGGCGGGTGGTTCCACCGCAGGCGGGGCCGGCATACAACTGGCATATCAGGTGGCCCGGCAAAATTTTATCAGCGGCGCCAACAACCGCGTGATCTTATGCACTGACGGCGATTTCAACGTGGGCGCCAGCAGCGATTCCGAATTGGAAAAACTGATTGAGAAAGAAAGCAAATCAGGCATATTCCTCACTGTATTGGGATATGGAATGGGAAATTACAAAGACAGTAAGATGCAGAAACTGGCCGACAAAGGGAATGGCAATCATGGATATATTGACAATTTAAATGAGGCAAAGAAAGTGCTGGTCAATGAGTTCGGCGGGACGCTTTTCACCATCGCAAAAGATGTAAAACTGCAGGTGGAATTCAATCCCGCCAAAGTGCAGGCTTACCGCCTCATCGGGTATGAAAACCGTATGCTGAATAAAGAGGATTTCAACAACGATAAGAAAGACGCAGGTGAGTTGGGCAGCGGCCATACCGTAACCGCATTATATGAAATCATTCCGGTTGGCGTTAAGAATGATTTTATTGAAAGAACTGATTCGTTGAAATACCAACAGGATAAGCGACCGGCCGTTGCTTCCGGCGGAAACGAGATCATGACCATCAAATTCCGTTATAAGAAACCCGATGAAGATATCAGCAAATTGATTGTGCATCCGGTGATTGACCAGCATTTGCTCCTGAGCCAAACCAGTTCCAATTTCAGATTTGTTTCTGCGGTTGCCCAGTTCGGCATGTTGCTGCGGGATTCAGAATTTAAACAGCAATCGTCTTATCGCAATGCCGTGGCATTGGCCGAAAACGCCTTGGGTAAAGATGCAGAAGGATACCGGGCTGAATTTCTCAGCCTGCTGAAGAACGCGGGGCAACTTGCAAAGAGAGCAGGGAAGGATCGGGTAAATGAAGAAATCGGCGCCCGCTAAGAACGATTAGCCAATTAAATGAATCAACCTGCGGATACCCATTCCGGGTTGATTTATTTTTCTAATTTTACTAAAATTCATTTTATGGGAGTAGATGCAAAACATATCGCAACATTTCTGCTGGGCGCCGCTGCCGGACTGGCCGCGCATAAGTACGCCACAATGACGCCGGAAGAAAAAGAAAAACTGATGGCCGGTCTGAAAGATAAAGCTCACCAGTTCAAAGATGAAGCGGAAAAAGCAACCGGTAAAGCCAAGGATTATTTCTCGGAATTAAAAACCAAAGGCGGGGATGCTTTGAAAGCGCATTTTCCCGAAGCAGAGAAAATGATGGAGAATTTATTTGGAAAGGGAGCGAAGACGAGTTAAAGAAGTTAACGGTTGACAGTTGACGGACTTTATGTGCGACGCCGCACCCGATATCCGTCAACTGTCAACCGTTAACCGTCAACAATTAATTTGTGCTGCTATCACTGCAACTTAAACACCACTCCAACCTGGAAATTTGTAATATCATACCCGACTTCGGCATTGAATCCGAACTGGGGTGATATAAAATAGGATGCGCCAAGGAAACCGCCAAAATAGGGAAAGGTTTCGTTGTAACTAAAGTCCTGATTGTTGCGGTATTTATAATGATGGAACCCTACTCCGGCAGAAACGCCGCCATAAGTATCCAGTCCCGGAACCTGCCAGCCATAATGCCAGGCCGCCCGCGCGGCAATCACCATGGTACTTGCGCGGAAGTCGTCGTAGTATCCTCCGTTGGAAAATGATCCGCCAATTTCCGGCCCCAGGGTAATAACACCCGGGCCAGCCTGCCAGAGTCCGAATTCGGCCGCAGCTTTGAAACCAAATCCTGTTCCGTAACTATGTCTGTAATCTGCCCCAACGCCGATACCCAGATTAAGTATGGTACTGCCTACTCTTACGGGAGTTGTCTCCCCCTTGGTGCGCGACTGGGAATAACCTGATGTTGAAAAACCAATAAGACCTAAAGCCAACAAAACTGCCGGTATACATTTTATTTTTTTCATAACTGCAAAGATAATTATCAGAATAACTAAAAAAAAAGGGCCAGGATAAAAATCCAGCCCCGTTTAAAATCCAATATCCTATGAAAAACCATATAAGTATAGACAATCGATATACCGGAAATGGATTTTTATTGAATTATGTATTGATATAATGTGTATTAATATTGATATTCATTTATTTATAATGAATATTTTCTATAAGCTTTTTCGATGTCCTGATAAGACGGCAACAGATATTCAGGGATTTGCTCTTATTTGTGGAAATTTTATCCCATTTAGAGGAATAGCCGGGCATGAATTTTTAATCATTTAGATTTGTTGTGAATGAGTTATTGAAGAAACGGATCGGATGGAATAAAACCATTTATTGTATGCTGGAAAAATCGAACGATTCAACGCCAAAAAGGCCCGAAGGCGAACGCGCACTGGATGCGGCCCTGGTAACAGTAAATCTTCCTTTTTATATCGATCAGATTAAGAATGAATCTTCCTGGAAAGAAAGTGACCGGAATGCCATTACCATTTTTAAATCGGAGAAACTCAGGCTGGTGCTGGTTGCTCTTCGCCAGGCTGCCGAAATGGCCCGTCATACTTCGCCGGGGATTCTTCATATCCAGACGCTCGAAGGAAAGATCCGGTTTATTACCGATCAGCAAACCGTTGAACTGAATAAAAACCAGATGCTGGTCCTGCACGAGCGTATACCGCACAGCGTGGTTGCTGAAACGGAAGCAGTTTTTTTACTCTCTATTTCCATCTGTTAAAGTATCGTAACAAACTGGCATAAGTTTTAATACAATATAATGTATGAGTACGATAAAAAACGACAATCTCAGTGGTTGGAATGAAGGGGAGATATTTCCAAATCTTCCGTTGAAATATTTAACCGCATCCTCCATTATCGGGGACAAGGTCCGCAATAAACAGGATCAGCATATGGGAGAGATCAAGGATATTATGCTCGATATCAGTACCGGTAAAATCGATTATTTCGTGATTGAATTCGGCGGATTTCTGGGCATCGGCATCAAATATTTCGCGATCCCTTTTCGCCTGCTGAAAGTTGATGCGGAGAAAAAGGCATTCATCCTGGATCAGTCGAAGGAAACACTGGAAAAAGCGCCCGGTTTCGATATAGACCACTGGCCGGATACCAACCTGCATCTCGACCAGGTATACAGTTACTGGAGCTTTTTTTGAAAAAGCCCGGCGGAACGGATTTCTTATGCATCCTTTTTTACAGCCTTTTTCGCTTTTTCCCCAAGCTCTTCCGCTTCGTCTCCGATCCTGTCTTTATAATCATCCAGACTCTCCCGCAATTTTTTCCATGTTTCCGAACCTTTATCGGGCGCAAGCAGGATTCCGATACCGATGCCAATCAGCAGTGTGATTAATGTCTTGTTCATAGATTTCATTTCTTAGATTCATTTCAAAATTTAAGCCAGGCCGGTTGGGTTGACGGTTGACGGTTGACGGTTGACGGTTGACGGTTGACGGACAGATCGGGTTGCAAATCTATAGCCGAAATCCCTCCGGCAGGGCAATTTTTGACCAGCGGTGGTTCTTTTAAGCGCTTTTTGCAAAACCCCGGTAATCACTAAATTGCCGCATGAAAGGAAAATTCTTTTTCAATATTCCGACCGGGCCTGCCGGCTTCCGGAAATATGGTCTTTTTCTTTTATTTTTCTTTGTACTGATTAGGCCGGGTCATTCCCAGCAATACCTGCCGTTGCTCCGCCAATTGGATAGTGCTATTGCTGCATCCGCACAATATGATACAGCAAAACTAAAAAGGATTTATGCCCTGAAGCTAAATAAAAAGGAGGGACAGAATACTGCTTTGTATGATCACTATCTGAATCTCTATGAAGAATACCATATTTTCAGTTACGATTCTGCCTATGCCTACGCGAAAAAGATGCGGGAAACCGCCCGGCATCAGGGGAATGACAGCCTGCAGGCTTATGCCGGACTGAAACTGGGATTCATCCTGGTTTCCTCCGGTATGTTCAAGGAGGTTTTCGATACGCTTTCCAGCATCCCGCTCAGTTTACTAAACAGGGCCCGGCAGGCGGAATATTATACCCTGGCGGCCCGCTGTTTTTACGACCTGGCGGATTATGATCAGGATGAATTTTATTCCCCCCGGTATAATGAGCAGGGAAACCGGTATCTGGATTCTGCCCTGCTGCTGCTTCCGGAAAATTCTTTTGAATATAACTATTACAGCGGATTAAAAAACATGAAAGAGGGGAAGCCGGAATCTGCTGTTGACTATTTTGAAAACCTGCTCCGGGATACGGCCTTGTCCCTGCATGAACTGGCCGTTACAGCGTCTACCCTTAGCGATATCTATATCCGGAGGGGAGAAACGGATTCGGCCATTACTTTATTGATCCGGGCGGCCATTTCCGATATCCGGTCCTGCACCAAAGAAACCAGGGCCACTTTCAGTCTGGCTTCGCTTTTGTTTAAGAAAGGAGAATTACAAAGGGCTTCGGTTTATATTCAAAAAGCGGTCAGCGATGCCCTGTTCTATGGAGCACGACAAAGAAAAGTGCAGCTGAGTTCCATTCTCCCTTTAATCGAAGGGGAGAAACTGAGTGAGGTTGAAAGAGAGAAAAAGAATATCTCTGCTTATGCGGTCGCCATTACCGTCTCTTTTCTGATGCTGATCCTGCTGACGGTTATCATCATCCGTCAGGTAAATAAACTGAAACTGGCTAAAAAAACCATTACCCTGGCGCACGAACAACAAGGGCGGGTAAACGCAAAACTCGAAGAAGCCAATAAGATCAAGGAGGAGTATATCGGATATTTTTTTAACGGCAACTCGGAGTTCTATACCCGGATCGAGAAATTTAAACGCTCGGTCGAAAATAAAATCGCAGACCGTAAGCTGGATGAGATCAGCTTTTTTGTAAATAACCTGAATCTGAAAAAAGAGCGGGAAGAGCTGCTGCGGAATTTTGACCAGATCTTCCTGAAGCTGTTTCCCAATTTCATAACGGAATTCAATAAGCTGCTGAAAGACGAGGATCAGATCAGGCTGAAAGACGGGGAACTGCTCAATACCCATATCCGGATTTTCGCGCTGATCCGGATGGGCATCCATGAGCCGGAAAAAATAGCGGCCATTCTCGAGTATTCAGTGAATACCATCAATACGTATAAAACAAAAATTAAGAATAAGTCCCTCGTACCCAACGAAGAATTCGAACACCGCATCATGGAAATTCATTCCAATCCTTAAGTTTTTCCAATATTTTATAATCGGGGTCATTCTTGCAGTCCGATGATTTTCAAATTATTAGAATGAACAATCCGGATCCGGAAGGAAATTTTTATTATACTTTTTCAGATAATCGGGGCGGCAACCTGATTTTTCATTTATTTGGTTTGGCAACAGAAAGCCGCAACATTCATGCATTGCAGAAAAGCTGTATTTTTTATAGCGGCGATATGCTTCTTCCTCCCGGGCATGGGTCAGGGAACCCGGCCGCTTTCTGCAGCCATGCAGGATGTGTCGGTTCATTTCATGCTCGATAAAAGCGGAAGACCGCTTTATGAGCTATCCTATAAAAACAGACCGGTCATCAAACCCTCCCGACTGGGATTTGCACTGGCGGGCCGGGCGGCATTTGATTCGGATTTTGCATTGCTGGGTTCGGCAACGGAACTGCATGATGACTCGTGGAAACCGGTCTGGGGAGAACTGCGTTCGATCCGCGATCATTATCGGCAGCTGACAGTCCATCTGAAACAAAAAAGCAGTAATCTTCTGCTGGATATTATTTTCCGGGTATTTGAAGACGGGGTAGGTTTCCGGTATTATTTTCCCAAACAGCCCGGCCTGAAATATTTTATTGTGTCGGAAGAAAAAACGGAATTTGGATTAACGGGAGATCATAAGGCATTCTGGATCCCGGGCGATTACGACACAAATGAATATCCCTATACCACGTCCCTGCTCAGCGAAGTGGATAATAAAAGTCTGGTAGAGAATAGTCAGGCTATTGCCGTGCGGGTGGCGCCGGACCGCTATGCCGTACAGACGCCACTGATGCTGAAGACAGCAGATGGACGCTATATCAATATTCATGAAGCGGCGCTGCGGGATTATCCGGCCATGCAGTTGCATGTGGACCGGAAGAATTTTCTGTTATCTGCAAGACTGGTTCCGGATGCCCTGGGTAATAAAGCTTACCTCCATGCGCCCTTTGCAACGCCCTGGAGAACGGTGATTGTGAGCGACCAGGCGGCGGACATTCTTTCATCCAAAACGATTCTTAATCTGAATGAACCCAATGTCACCGGCGATGACTCCTGGATAAAGCCAATGAAATTTGTGGGTGTGTGGTGGGAAATGCAAACAGGGAAAAGCACCTGGAGCTATTCCGATTATCCCGATAGTACCGATGTGCATGGCGCGCTGATTCCCAATCACAGGCATGGCGCCAATACGGCCAACGTAAAAAGATATATTGACTTTGCCGCTGCCAATGGAATTGCCGGCGTGCTGGTGGAGGGATGGAATACGGGATGGGAAGACTGGTTCGGCAACTGGAAGGAAAATGTATTTGATTTTGTTAGCCCCTATCCGGATTTTGACATCAGCGAACTGGAAGCTTACGCAAAAGCCAAAGGCGTTCAGCTGATCATGCACAATGAAACCTCCGGATCAGTCACAAACTATGAAAGGCAGATGGATACGGCTTTTCGTTTTATGGTCAGCCACGGATATCATGCAGTGAAAACGGGTTATGTCGGAAAAATTATTCCGCGCGGCGAGCACCACGACGGACAATGGATGGTGAATCATTACGAGCGGGTTGCAAAAAAAGCGGCTTACTATCACGTAATGCTGGACGCACATGAGCCCGTGCGGCCAACGGGATTACAAAGGACTTATCCCAACTGGCTGGCCTGCGAAGCCGCGAGAGGAAATGAATACAATGCCTTCAGCAAGGGGAATGCACCTGAACATGAAACCATTCTTCCATTTACGCGCTTAATGGGCGGTCCCATGGATTATACACCGGGAATATTCAAACTCACCCATTTTTCCGCTGATACCGGCAGAAGGGTTCATACCACCCTGGCAAAACAACTCGCACTCTATGTAACCATGTATAGTCCGCTGCAGATGGCGGCAGATTTTCCGGAGAACTATGAAGCACATGCAGATGCTTTCCGGTTTATACGGGATGTGCCGGTGGATTGGGATGACACGAGAATACTGGCAGCCGAGCCGGGTGATTACGTAGCTATCGCAAGAAAAGAAAAGAATAGCCCCAACTGGTTTATAGGCGCTATTACCGATGAGAATAAACGGGTAATGGAAGCGGACCTGTCTTTCCTCGATAAAGGAAGAAAATACGAAGCTGTGATTTATGGGGATGCGGAAAACGCCGACTGGCAGCTGAATCCGGAAGCTTATACCATCAAAAAAATCAAAGTAGATAATACAACCCGCCTAACGCTCAGACTCGCCAGGGGCGGAGGGGCGGCGGTTTCGATTATTGCGGTACAATAAACTCATTCAGTATGAAAAACCAGCACGACAATTTCTTTTGACCAAGTCTTTGCTTTGACCAGTGAGATCCCTAGCCCATGCTTTGCAAATCCCGGTGGCCGATTGCTGCCGGGATTTTGTTTTGCGGGAGTCTGGTAAGATCTTTTAGTTTATCCTGATGCTGAATACGAATGGTTTTTCCCGAGGTCTCCACAATCTTCTCTTCCGTCAGTTCATGCAGGGTCTTAAACAGGGTTTCGTATGTTGTTCCGGCATAGGACGCAATGTCCTGCCGGGTAAGGCTGCAGTTTATAAAGCCATCCCCGTCCGTCCCAAAATTATCCTGCAATTTTAATAAGGCATCTGCGATCCTGCTTTTTACATTCATGTGGACCATATTGCGCATGCCCAGTTCAGCCTGTTGCAGTTCATCTGCATAAAAGAGAACCATCTGGTAGGCCAGTTCGTGGTTTACCATCAGGGTGGTATTGAAAAAATCGGTGGTAATAAAACAGACTTCAGATTCTTCGATGGCGGTGGCGGAAACGGGATAGGACTGGTTGCCCAGCATGCCCCGGTGACCCAGGATATCCATTTTCCCGGCGAATTTGATGATCAGATCCTTGTAGTCGCCCCAGCGTTTATGAATTTTCACTTTTCCGGAATGCACGAAATAAAATCCTTTTACCGGCTCCCCCTCTGTAAATAAATATTCACCCTTTTTAAAGTGCAGGGATCTGGCATTGGCCTCAATGGCTGGCTGCCAGGCATCTACGGCAAAACGGCAAAGAAAACAGTCCGGATGCAAATCCATTAGCTGAAAAATTAGAAATAAGTAAAAGGGATGGGCTCTAAAACATTGCTAAAATAATGTTTTATAATAAAAATTTGAGTATAAATGGAGGAAATATACCAAATAGACAATATTTTTGCAAAAAATTTCACATTTCAATGCTCCGAGATACTACCCCAAAAGAGGAAGGTATTCCCATCGCCCCGTCCCTGGCTTTAGAAGATGATGATTCTTCCAACAAGCCAATGGTTTCCACCCGGTTAATTTTTATCAGCATCCAGGTAGTCATCAATGCGATCCTGATCGGTTTCATGGCGAAAATAATGGTGGCCCTGATTAACCTGATTACCAACCTGTCTTTTTACGGGAAGGTTTCCTTTGCCGAAAGCAGTCCGGCCGGCAATCATCTGGGACTCTGGGTTATTATTGTTCCGGTGATTGGGGGTGTACTCGTGGGTATCATGGCCAAACTGGGATCGAAGGCGATCCGGGGTCATGGTATTCCCGAAGCGATGGAACAGGTGCTCACGAATAAAAGTAAAATCAAACCCGTAGTCACCTTACTCAAACCCATTTCTGCCGCTTTTTCTATTGGTACCGGCGGACCTTTTGGTGCGGAAGGACCGATCATTTCAACGGGTGGCGCTTTTGGTTCATTCACCGGGCAACTCATGCACATTACGCCGAACGAACGGAAAGTGATGCTGACCGCGGGGGCCACGGCGGGTATGGCGGCTATTTTCGGAACACCGATTTCTTCCGTGCTGCTGGCGGTGGAATTGTTATTATTTGAATTTTCTCCCCGGTCTATTATACCCGTTGCCCTGGCTTGTGCAACCGGCGCGGCCATGCATTTGCTCCTGTTCGGGATCAATCCGGTATTCGGCATGCCCAATATTCCGGAACCTTCTTATCAGGCCCTGCTGATTTACGTTTTACTGGGCGCCATCATCGGGGTAGTTGCGGCCTTCATTTCGAAAAGCGTGTACTGGATCGAAGATATGTTTGAACGCTCTCCCATCCACTGGATGTGGTGGCCCGCGATCGGTGCGGTAGCCGTGGGGGTTGTCGGATATTTTGCCCCCAATACCATGGGGGTAGGATATTATAATATTACCAATTTACTTACCGGTTCGGTGACGCTGCCGCTGATAGTGGGATTAAGCCTGATGAAATTTATTTCCTGGTCCATTTCTCTGGGCAGCGGGACATCCGGGGGCACACTGGCCCCGCTCTTAACGATTGGCGGCGGTACGGGTCTATTGCTGGGAACCGCCGTATTGACTTTGTTTCCGCAGGCGGATATCAACCTCCCCACCTGCGCCCTGATCGGCATGGCGGCTATGTTTGCCGGCTCTGCCCGCGCGCTGCTGACTTCCATCGTATTCGCTTTTGAAACCACGCAGCAACCCCACGGGCTGCTCCCGCTGCTGGGCGCCTGCACGGCTTCCTATTTCATCTCTTTTTTCATGATGAAGGGAACGATCATGACCGAAAAAATAAACCGGCGTGGTGTAATTACTCCGGACAGCTACGAGCCGGATGTGTTGCAAAGCATGCATGTTTCTGAAGTAATGGGCGACGACCTCTCAAAAATTCAGTTCAAAGAACCCCTTCGTTATTATGTTTATCCGGAAACGGGTATGAGCCTGGCCATCGATTTGATGGACCGGTACAAGACGGACATCATGCCGGTGGTATCCAAAGAAAACAAGAAAAAAATAATCGGCGTCATCGATCCCTCCCTGATCTTCGCTGCCTACCGCAAATACCGGAACGCGAATGAAGAACATCGCAGTGTTTCCCTGAAGCGGAAGGGATATGAAATGATGATCAGGGGCAGGCAGCGGTTCCGCCGCGACTGAGCCGGACTCCAAACCGGAATATTTTATCTTAAAGATCGCGGGCAGGCTTTTTGCATCTTCGCAAAAGCGTTGGGGGCCTGCGACCGGTAACAATCAAAAATTAAAACAGAAATCATGTGGAAAGAATCAAACAATAAGCTGAACAAAGAATTTAAGTTCAAAGATTTTTCAGAAGCCTTTGCCTTTATGACCCGCGTAGCGCTCGAAGCGGAAAAGATGGACCATCATCCGCGCTGGACCAATGAATACAATAAGGTCGAATTCTGGTTGTCAACCCACGATGCGGGAGATGTGGTTACAGAGAAAGATAAGGAGCTGGCGAAGAAGATTGATGCACTGATAAAATAGTTTGCGATTGCGGCCTTTATGCAGGAGGGCCGCAGGCACTTGACAGAATGCTTACATCTTTTGCACTTTCAGCACTTCCAGCATTCCGCTTTTAACATTAAATTCAATCACCTGTACTTTTCCCTTGTAGCCATTATACAGGGCCGTGGGCACCTCGATCCATACGCTGCGCCCGGGTTTGCCGTTGACCGTGCAACTCGCCATCATCTGAACTTTTTCCTCCGCGGTTTTTCTTTGTTTAAACACGGCTTCCACATTACTGTAAACCGGGAAATCCGGAGTCGATTCTTCCATGATAAGATATTAAGGCTGAGATTAGATGAATGTGTTTAATCCCTAAACGGTTACGGGCCGATCATAGTATGAGCATTTCCTGTCCGGATGCTAATCTTTCAACAGTTTCTCCATTTCTTCAACCAGGGCCCTGATCAGGGAAGGATCCGTTTTATAGCCGGTATCCGATATCGCGGAAGGGTTCAGTACCCTGAAATTTCCCTCATCATCCTTCTCGAGAATAATTTCCGCATCTCCGATGGTAAACAGAAACTGGTGCGTATAGGCACTGATGCGAAGCCTTCCGGTTATTTCCTTTTCAGCTCCTTTATGTAAAACAGTTATGGTAAATGCTTCTTCCACCGGATCCATTCTGTAAACGAAGTTAAATCATGCCGGATAATTTAATCTAAGTGTTTGCGCTTATACGCCAGAAGAAGCGAGTATTGGTATTTTGCATTATTTAACGGTCTGATTTCAGTCGCACTTTCACTACTTGCCGAAGCGACCGGATCCGCAATGATGAATTATTTGTATGTTCTTTACAGCCTTGCCGTACTGATTCCCGGCATTGCAGTGTCCGTCCGGAGAATGCACGATGTAAATAAAAGCGGGTGGTTTATCCTGATACCTATTTACAATCTCATTTTGGCTTGCACAGCGGGGACGGTGGGCCCGAATCAATATGGGTCTGATCCGAAAAGGCCGGAATTTGATGACTTCCTGAATGACGTGGAGCCCGGCCAGCCGGTATAAAGATCCGGTTCCCCGGGAACCCGGGGTTTTCGACTTATTTTGTAAATGCATTGTTGCGCAATTACCACACTCCCGGAGGAACGCACCCGGAAATGTGGTAATTTTGCTAACCCGGCACCAGGCCGGGTTTTTGCGGGGATTCGGCCGCAAATTAACGCCTAACTAAAAATAAGTAATAATGAAAACAAGTATTGGAATTTCAGACGCAAACAGAAAGACGGTAGCTGAGCAATTAGCCAAATTACTGGCGGATGAATTTGTACTCTATACGAAAACCCTGAATGCACACTGGAATCTGGAAGGACCGGATTTCCATTCTGTTCATTTATATTTTGAGGAGCTTTATGAAGCATCGGCAGAAATTGTTGACAGCGTGGCGGAACGCATTCGTCAGCTGGGTCATTATGCTCCTGCCACGTTAAAGGATTTTCTTGAACTCACCCACCTTACAGAAAAAATCAAAGGCGGAAATACCAGCCTGAGCCTGATTAAGAATCTGCTGGAAGATCATGAAGCCATCATCGAATTCATCCGCGGGAATATCAAGGAATTCGACGAAGCACATAAGGATGCCGGAACAAGCGACTATGTAACGGGTCTGATGGAAAAGCATGAAAAAACAGCCTGGATGTTAAGGGCGCATTTGAAATAGTTGATAGTTTATAGTGGATAGTGGAATTCGTAAATTTACGATACCAAATTGAGTGATTCCGCGCTTTGCCGGCATTCGCCGATGCCATAGTTTTGCCATATCCAATATCACTGAAACAACCGAATATCCTGAAAAACCACTTGAATTCATTTTCACCGTCCTAGCGAAAACCTTAAATTCAAGTTCTCTGAAAAGCCCCTGATTAATTTTGGGGGTTTTTTCGTTTTTGTGTCAGAGCCGGATTTTAGTGTTGACGGTTGTCAACCGTCAACCGATGACCAGGAATTGATGGTTGACCCTTAACCAAAACCCTCTCCTGCTGTGGCCGGAACCCCCCATTTTCCCTCAATAACCCCCCGGATGGCCTTTATTTCGTTAAAAGGGATTAATAATGAAAAAAAAACCGGGTAATGGATGACTGATCTAAACTATTGTGGTATATTGTCGGCTAATAAATTGTATTGGAATGAAAATATTTGTAGCCGGTCTGCCTTTCGCTGTGAGTGATCAGGAATTGCAGGAAATTTTTGAGCCTTATGGAACTGTAGGTTCTGCCAAGGTAATTTTAGACAGAGAAACCCATAAGAGCCGCGGATTTGGTTTTGTGGAGTTTGCAAGTAATGAAGAAGCCGAAAAAGCCATTAAAGCGCTCGACGGCACCAGCCTGGAAGGGAGAACGCTAACCGTAAAAGTTGCCGAGGACAAAAATCCAGGCGGCGGCGGTGGTGGTTATCGCGGCGGCGGTGGTGGTGGTGGTAATCGCGGTGGTGGCGGCGGTTATAACCGTGACAGAAACCGGTATTAATCCTCATTATCTTTCTATACCAGCGAACCCCGTTCGCTGTTCTCAAACCTAATTACGGATTACTTTAACGTATTCAGGTGCCTGATAAGATCTTTTATCGGGCACCTGAATCTTTATTTGCCCAAAGGGAACGGTCCGAAGACCCGGATCTGCGGTCGCTAAGGCGTGCAACCGGCTGCCCTGAATCCTAATGGAATGCGAATGAATTGTTTCCCCGGTCGCTGTCCGGTAATCCGGCATCCGGATCCAGAATTACTTTATCCAGCGCTCCGCTCAGCTCCTCGTGAAGCCGGATTTCCTTTCCGTGAAACCAGGCTTCAACAGGAATGGTTATACGCCGGCTGCTTCCGTTTTTGAATTTCAGCTCCAGTGCGCAGGGGAACGCCATCTTTTGCATATTGAGGATGCGGATATTCACGCCTTTCGTATAATCGTTACCGTTATATCCGGCATCCGTTACAGCGATGTCGAATTCCCAGTTGTGGTAAAACCATTCTCTCCAGAACCAGGAGAGGTTTTCTCCGGCAGCGTTCTCCATGCTGCGGAAAAAATCATCGGGTTTCGGATGTTTGTATGCCCAGGCATGGGTGTATTTCCGGAAGGCATAGTCAAACCGGTCCTTTCCGAGAATTTGTTCCCGTAGCAGAACCAGCCCGAGGGCGGTCTTATAATACGTAACCGGATGCCGGTATTTTTCTGTAATACCATCGGCGGCCGTCATGATCACCGGGGCATCCGGGTCCCGGAGCGTGGGAATGATCTCATCGGACGGATTGCCGCCACCGGGCGCATATTCCGCGTCCCGTTTGGGCGCATATTCTCCCTGATGAAAATCATCGGCAGCATAGACATCGATAAAAGTATTGAACCCCTCGTCCATCCATGCAAAACGACGTTCATCGCTGCCCACGATCATGGGAAACCAGTTGTGTCCGATCTCGTGTGCAGTTACCCAATATAAATCTTTTCCTTTGTCCTGCCATCCGTCAAATACGATGCCCGGATACTCCATGCCGCCGGCCAGGCCTGCTTCGTTTACTGCTACCGGGTATGGATAGACGAACCACTTTTTGGAGAAATGTTCCATGGAACCCTTGAGATATTCGGTGGCGCGCCCCCAGGCGTCGTTGCCGCTGCTTTCAATGGGATAAACCGACATAGCCAGGCATTTCTTTCCCTCCGGAAGGTTCACCCGGGCAGCATCCCAGATATAGGCGCTGCTCGCGCCGAAAGCCACATCGCGGGTATTGGTCATCCGGAAATGCCAGCTGGTATTACCCTGATGCCGGGGTCTTGTCCGCGGGTCGCTGATCTCTTCCGGCTTCCGGATCAGGACGGTTTCATCACTATTACGCGCCTTCTTCAGCCGGCTGATTTCCGCGGAAGTCAGCACTTCCTCCGGGTTCATCAGCTCTCCGGAACCAGCAAGGATCATATTCCAGGGAACCGTTACCCGGTAATCAATGTCACCGTATTCCAGATAAAATTCGCCAGCTCCCAGAAAGGGTAATGTATTCCATCCGATATCATCATCATAAACACAAAGACGCGGGAACCACTGGGCGATCTCATAGATCTTTCCGTTTTTCGTATGGAGATAATCGGTTCTGCCACCGAAGGAACCCGGAATGGTATAACGGTATTTGATGAACAATTGCAAACGGCCGCCTTTGGGCGACAGCCCTTGCGGCAGGCGGACCTGCATGCGGGTATCCGTCACCACATATTCGGCTTTCTGCAAGCGGTTTCCGTATTGAATGAATACACTGTCCAGCAAATAACCGCCGGTATGCTGGCCGGTAGCAGGCCCTCCGGCAAAAACAGAACGTGCATCGTTCCGGTACGTGTTCTGATCCAGCTGCAGCCAGATATAGGATAAGGAATCGGGGCTGTTGTTCGTGTATGTTATATGCTCGGAAGCGGTCAGCATGTTTTCCACGGTATCCAGCGTTGCATTAATCCGGTAATCGCTGCGGTTCTGCCAGTAAGCGGGACCGGGCGCGCCATCCGGAGCATGCCTTTCATTGACTGGCGAAGTATAGAAAACAGGAGCGAAGAGTTCGGCGGAGCGGAATGCAGATGCGGTATCCGTGGAGGCACCGGCAGACTGCGCCGGTAGAAATTTGTTAACAAGAAAAAAGATCAGTAAGAGGAACCCGGTTCTAAATATTCTTTTTGTAACCATGATGACAACTTAGCGGAAGATTAATTTAAGCGGATGAAGATAAGAATTCATTATTATTTTATGCTGAACTTTTGATGAAGGGAATGAATCAGACCCGATTGAATTATATTTATAGTTGTAAAACAAACGATCAGCTCATGGACACACGCAGGGAATTCATAAAAAAAGCAGGACTCTTATCCGGAGCAGCAGGAATATTCAGCACGCTGCCTGCCTCCATTCAACAGGCGCTTGCCATTGATCCGGTTGCGGGCAGCAGCTGGCAGGACGCGGAGCACGTGGTGATCCTGATGCAGGAGAACCGTTCTTTTGATCACTGTTTCGGAACCCTCCGCGGGGTGCGCGGCTTTAACGATCCGCGCGCCATTGCGCTGCCGGACGGGCGGCCGGTCTGGCTGCAGTCCAATGCCGCAGGCGAAACCTATGCTCCCTTTCACCTGGATATCAAAAACACAAGAGCCACCTGGATGCATTCCCTGCCCCACAGTTGGGCCAACCAGGTGGATGCGCGCAACGACGGAAAATATGATCAGTGGCTCAATGTAAAAAAATCAGGTCATGAAGAATATGCGAAAATGCCGCTGACCCTGGGCTTTCATAACCGGCAGGATATTCCGTTTTATTACGCACTGGCGGATGCGTTTACGGTTTGTGATCAGCATTTCTGTTCTTCGCTGACCGGAACCAGTCCGAACCGTTCGTATCTGTGGACGGGCACTATCCGAAAGCAGCAGGATGAAACTTCGCGCGCGCTGGTCTGGAATGAGGACATGGACTTTGAATCGCTTGACTGGCGCACTTTTCCCGAACTGCTGGAAGAACATGATATTTCCTGGAAAATATATCAGAATGAACTGAGCGTGGATGTGGGTTTTGAAGGTGAGCAGGATGCATGGCTTTCCAATTTCACGGATAATAATCTGGAGTTTTATGAACAATTTCATGCAAGGCTGCATCCGCGGCATCTGCAGTTTCTGGAGAAAGCCGTCGTTTCCCTTCCTGCCGAGATCGAAGAACTGAAAAAGAAGCTGGCTGCTGATCCGTCCGCTGCAGAGGATCGGAAAAAGCTGGAAGAAAAACAAAAAAAACTCGAAGCAATTAGAAAGGAAATGCAGACCCATCATTCTGCGGCTTATGAAAATCTGCCGCCGCGTGAAAAGAACATTCATCAAAAAGCATTTACCTGCAACGAAGGCGATCCGGATTTTCATCAGCTAACTGAACTGAGCTTCACCGATGACGGGGTGGAGCAGAAAATGCAGGTGCCGAAAGGAGATGTGCTGTATCAATTCCGGAAAGATGTAAAAACGGGCGCTTTGCCAACTGTTTCCTGGCTGGTGGCCCCGGAAAATTTTTCAGACCATCCCGGCGCTCCCTGGTATGGCGCCTGGTATGTATCGGAAGTGCTGGATATCCTGACACAGAATCCGGAGGTCTGGAAAAAGACCATCTTCATACTCACTTATGATGAGAACGACGGATATTTCGATCATGTTCCGCCCTTTGTTGCACCCCATTCACATAAATCCGGAACCGGTAAGGTTTCAGCGGGCATGGATACCCGCCCGGAATTCGTTACGCTTGAACAGGAAAAGGACAGAAATGATTTTCCGGCAGACTACGACCGGGAGAGTTCCATCGGTCTCGGTTACAGGGTACCGTTAGTGATTGCGTCGCCGTGGAGCCGCGGAGGGTTCGTCAATTCCCAGGTGTTCGATCATACCTCCGTACTTCAGTTCCTTGAAATATTTCTGAGTAAGAAAACAGGGAAGGGAATTACCGAAACCAATATCAGCGACTGGCGGCGGACTATTTGCGGAGACCTTACTTCCGTGTTCAGACCTGACCAGCCGGGAAAGAGTGCAATGCCGGTATTTCTCTCCAGGGATGCGGTGTTGGTCAGTATAAAGCAGGCGGAATCTAAAAAGCTGCCCACCGACTATAAATTGCTTTCGCCGGAAGCGATCCGGGAAATGAAAAAAGATCTTTATGCTTCTCCGTTCATGCCAAAGCAGGAAAAAGGTATACGGGCTTCCTGCGCGCTGCCCTATGAATTGTATGCCGACGGTAAGCTGAGCGCAGATAAAAAATCTTTTCATATCCGCTTCCGGGCCGGAGGTGCCGTATTTGGAAAAGCGGCCGGCGGCTCGCCATTTTCTGTATATGCTCCGGGAAAATACAGGCGGGCAGATGATCCTGGTGCTTTTCAGGCTGTGAGAACCTGGGCCTATGGAGTAAAAGCAGGAGATCAGGTGGAAGACCAATGGCCGCTGCAAGCCTTCGAAAATGACAAATACCACTTGCGGGTCTATGGTCCCAACGGATTTTACAGGGAATTTACAGGGGGAGCGGAAGATCCTCTGCTGGAAGTATCCTGCGAATATGAAACCAGGCCCGGAGCAAAAAATAGCCTCACCGGAAATATAAAACTGCTAATGCAGAATGCGGGCGACCGGGAGTGGACATTGGAGATAACCGATAACGCCTATAAATCTCCCGCCGTCAGCAAAACGCTTCAGCAAAAAGGAAAGGCCGGCGCAAACGGGATTGTTTTACTGGATCTTTCCAAAAGCCACGGATGGTACGATTTCAGCGTAAGACTCCGGAACGCCGGATCATCTTTTGAAAAAAGATATGCCGGCCGGGTTGAAACCGGAAAGCACAGTTATAGTGACCCGTTTATGGGAAGAATGCTGTAAATTTCTGCATGGTTAATCAGGTCTTTAAGCCCCACTATGATGTCCTGATTATTGGCGCCGGAGTTGGCGGTTTAACCGCAGCCGCACTGTTAAGCAAGGCAGGCCTTTCCGTATGTGTACTGGAAAAAGAGCCGCGGATCGGTGGCTATCTTGCCGGTTTCCGCCGGAAACATTTTATTTTCGATACTGCCATCCACTGGCTGAATCAATACGGCAAAGACGGTATGCTGGATAAATTATTCAGTGTGCTGGGGCAGGATCATCCCCTTGCCGTTCCGCAAACCCGGATACGCCGCAACAAGGGAGAACATTTCGATTTTCTCTTAACCAACAATCCGGATGAACTGAAGAGTCAGCTGATCACGCGGTTTCCCCACGAAAAAAAAGGAATTGAGCGCTTGTTTGAACAGGCACGGAAAATCGGCCGGTCCTTTAAAAATTATAATCGCATTTTCCGGTCGGAGGAAACGATGTCCCTGATGGAAAGACTCAGGAATAAATTCCGTCTGTTGCAATTTGCCATCCCGTTCATTCCCTACATCAGTTATTCCGGGGAAAAGGGATTGAAAAAGGGCCTCAGCAGGTTTTTTAAAGATCCCGCATTGCAACAATTATTTTCGGGTGAAAATGAGTTGCTGGGCTGCCTCGTGCCAATCGGCTGGGCTTACTACGGAGATTTCCAAAGTCCGCCGAAAGGGGGAAGCCAGGTTATTCCTTTGTGGTTACAGCATGTAGTGCAGTACTATCAAAATGAGGTCGTGCTGCACTGCGATGTAAGAAAAATACTGATCCGGAATGACCGCGCTGCCGGAGTGGAATTTGATTATCGCGGGAAGTTACAGCGGGTGGAAAGTAAATACGTAATTGCGGCCTGCGATATTGAAACATTATACGAACAGATGCTGCCGCAGGAGGCGGTTCCCGAAAAATTAAAAAAGAAACTGCGACAGGCGGACCTGTACAGTTCCTCCATAACCATTTCAGTAGCGCTGGATTGTCCGACGGAACAACTCGGATTTAACGAAGAGCTGATTCACCTGGTGGATGAGCGGCAGTCTTACGATGCGCAGATTTCCGGAGATCCCCGGACTTCGGAGATCAGTATTATCGCCCCGTCGACGCGCGACAAATCCCTGGCGCCCGAAGGGCACGGCACGCTTACGCTTTATATGCCGGCATTTATGCATTATCAGGATGTGTGGAAAACAGAAACAGATGCTTTGGGAAATCCGGTACGCGGCGACGCTTACCTGGAACTGAAAAAGGAAGTGGCCGAAGTGATCATCGGCCGGGTGCAGGAAAAAATAGCGCCGGATCTGCGCGCACATATTTTATTTTATGAAGTCGCCACTCCGGTTACCCATTGGCGTTATACCGGCAATAAAAACGGAACGATGATGGGCGCACGTCCCGGTAGAAAAAATATGAAGAATAAGATCTCGCATTACCGGACGCCAGTGAAGAACCTGATCCTCGGCGGACACTGGGCAGAGCTCGGCGGAGGGGTTCCCATTGCAGCGAAAGCAGGCGCCAATGCATCGCTGCTGATCCTGAAAAAGGAAAACCGCGAAGCATTCAAAGCCCTGGCGGGATATATGGATAATAAAATCTCTTTAACTGCCGTGCTCGCGAATAAGGCATTCAAAATGTACGATCAATCCTGGGTACAACCGCTTACCCCCGCGGAAAAGCTTAAGCAGCGCTGATGCTGAATTCACAGTCTCGTTTTGCTGTTCCCTATCCATTGTCAACTGTCCATTGTCAATTGTCAATTCTCTCCCCTGTATCATAACCGTACAGCATTGTATCGGAATGCGTACACAATTTTTTATCCGCTTTTTTACAAGTAGTTATAATTCATGTAAATAAAAACCAGGCATCCTGCTGGCATAAGTTCCGGCATGCGGAGGAACACAGCAAAAGTGCAAATTTCATCCGGTGAAAAATTTTGCCGGTCAAATAAAAAACAATTAAAGTATGCAACAATTCTATCGTTCAGCAGACAAATAAATAGAGAACGAATTTTAAACAGCTGTAACCTGGGACATAAAATAAGCATCCTATAACCATCAATAAAACTTAACAAGATGAAAAAGATCTCCTTCCTGATACTAACCCTGTTTATTGGAATCAGTAGTATCAGCTTTGCCGCCGGTAATGATAAGAATCATAAGATAGACAACGCCACCCTTGCTTCCTTCCGGCAGGATTTTACCAGCGCAAGGGACGTTTCCTGGGCAGAGACTTCCACCTGTTACAAAGCTACCTTCAACCTGGACGGTCAGATCATGTACGCTTATTACAGCAAGGATGAACCCACTCTGATTGCGGTTACCCGTTTTATTCTTTCCAGTCAGCTGCCGCTGCAGTTGCAGCAGGATCTACGCAGTAAATTGAAAAAGGAGGGATGGATTGCCGATTTGTTTGAAGTTGCTTCCGGAGGCGAAACGTATTATTATGCAACTGTTGAGAACAGTTCCGGCAAAATAGTTTATAAATCCTCCGGGTTTTCCAGCTGGGAGCAAATTTCAAAGACCGCTAAATAATTCAGAACTTATCGGGTGTATATCTGCTCCCGCACTGGTGAACCGGGCCCTGATTTCCCGGTTCATCCTTTTTTCTTACCGGATGCCACGAGCACCACGCCAATTACAGCGACAATCGCGCCCGCATAAGTTGGCCATCCATACCAGTGATGTTCTGTTTTGTTAATTTCCAGGGAGCCGATGTCAACCACTTTTTTCTGGGTCGGTACCGAAACACCACGGATAATGACCATGGCAATGCCGATGACGATGAGGATAATGCCGAAGGATTTCATGTGGAGAAGTTTGGATATCTACTGAAAACATCATACCAGGCGGGAATTGAACCATTACCGGGGGGAATCAGTAAATTTGCCCCATTCAAAAATGGTTCCAAATCAACTCAAGCCAGGCTGGAAAGACCGGCTGAAAGCGCTCCGCAACCTGCCAGCTTTCTTTCAGCTGGTTTGGGCTGCCAGTCCCTGGATGACCCTCGCCAATACAGGCATGCGCTTACTGAGATCGGCTATCCCCATTTCCGTTTTGTACGTGGGCCGGCTCATCATAGATGAAGTTATTTTTCTGAACAAGGATCATGGAAATGCCCCGACCGCGCATTTATGGTCGCTGATCAGCATAGAATTTGCCCTGGCCCTGGTCAATGACGCCCTGGGCCGGACCATTTCCCTGCTGGATGGTTTGCTGGGCGACCTGTTCGGGAAGATGAGTTCCATACGGATCATGGAGCATGCAGCTACACTGGATCTCGAGCAGTTTGAAGATGCTGTTTTTTACGATAAGATGGAGCGGGCACGCCAGCAGACCACCGGCCGCACGCTTTTACTTTCGCAGGTATTGAGCCAGATCCAGGATATGATCACCATGGCATTTCTGGCGGTCGGACTGATCGTGTTCAATCCCTGGCTGATTTTGTTATTATTCATCAGCATACTGCCTTCTTTTATCGGAGAATCTTACTTCAACGATCAGACCTATACCATGAACCGCCGGCAAACACCGGAGCGCAGGGAACTGGATTACCTGCGTTATCTCGGAGCCAGCGATGAAACCGCTAAAGAAATAAAGATCTTCAGTCTCTCCGGCTTTATTACCGACAAGTTCCGGACCCTGGCTGATAAATTTTACGTCAGCAGTCGCAGGATTGCGATTAACCGGACCCTCTGGGGAACCGGATTCACCCTCCTGGGAAGCCTGGGTTATTACAGTGCGTATGTATATATTATTTTTGAAACCATTAACGGCTGGATCACGATTGGTCAGCTTACTTTCCTCGCCGGATCTTTCCGTCAGTTGAAATCGTTGATGGAATCCGTGCTCACCCGGTTTACGGCAGTATCGCAGGGAGCTATTTATCTCAGCGATTTTTTTGAATTCTTTGAGATCCAGCCGCGGATCATTTCCGGAGTTCGTGCGCGTCCTTTTCCCAAGCCAATACTGGAGGGGTTTGTGTTTGAAAATGTAGGTTTCAAATATCAGCAGGCGGAGCAATGGGCGTCCAGGAATTTAAACTTCACATTAAAGGCCGGAGAAAAAATTGCATTGGTCGGGGAGAACGGGGCCGGTAAAACCACCCTCGTAAAATTATTGGCCAGGTTATATGAACCGACAGAAGGCCGGATCCTGCTGGACGGTCATGATCTGAAGGAATATGATCTGAAAAGTTTGCGCAGCAATATCGGCGTGATCTTTCAGGATTATCTGCGTTACCAGATGCGCGTTTCCGATAATATTGCCGTCGGGAATATTGACGAGAAAGAAAACAAGCCGAGGATTGTTTCTTCGGCAGAACAAAGTCTGGCGGCGGACCTGATAGCAAAACTGCCCGCAGGCTACGAGCAGATGCTGGGCAAACGGTTTCAGGAAGGCGTTGAACTTTCGGGAGGTGAATGGCAGAAAGTGGCGCTGGCCCGGGCTTATATGCGGGATGCACAGGTTTTGATCCTGGATGAACCGACTTCTGCACTGGATGCCCGGGCCGAATTCGAAGTATTCCAGCGGTTTGCTGCTCTCACAAAAGGTAAAACGGCGGTATTGATTTCCCACCGGTTTTCTACTGTTCGCATGGCAGACCGGATTTTGGTTTTGCAGCATGGCCACCTGATGGAATCCGGAACCCACGAAGCGCTGATCGCGAAAAACGGGATGTATGCGGAGCTGTTTAACCTGCAGGCAAAAGGATATCAATAAGAACGAACATTTATAAATTCTAATGGACGGTAAGCAGCAATTTTGTCCGAGATGTAAAAAAGCATTCACCTGTAACCGGGAAAATATCCGCGCCTGCGATTGTGCGCAGGTTGCGATCAGCAACGAAACCCGCGTTTTTCTGACCAAAACCTTTTATGGTTGCGTATGTAATGACTGCCTGCTTGCCCTGGATCAGCTCGTTGCCCGGGAAAAAGAGTATCCTTTTCCGGGCCTGGGGGGAGAATTGATTGAAGGAGTTCATTATTATAAAGAAGATATCTACCGGGTGTTTACGGAATTTTATCATGTGTCCCGCGGTTATTGCTGCCGCAGCGGCTGCCGGCATTGCGCGTATGGGTTTAAGAAGCGGTATGGGGAGTGAAAAGTAAAAAGTAAAAAGTAAAAAGTGGGGATCAGGTGGTTTTTTTGGGAGGCAGGTCGAAGGCGATGGCTTCGTGTTCGAAATGGCCTTTGTGGGATCCGTCGCAGAAGGGTTTGTTTTGCGAAAGACCGCAGCGGCAAATCGAAATGATCTCTCTGCCAGCAAGTCCATACGGCGTTCCGGTGATGTCCACGATTTCAAAATCCCCCTCAATTTTTAGGGAACCGTTGCTTTTCACGATGATTTTTGTACTGGCCATTCGGTTTATGATTTTGGATGAAATTAGGAAAACTAACCCATTTTGACGCGCCGTCCGCAGTTTGCATTGCGAATGGGCCGGTTTATATTTGGAAGAAAGGGTAATGCTGAATTATATTTGGTAATAATAATATTGCCAGATGAAGAAAATAATTGCGTTTTGCCTGATTGCCTCCGCTGTACTCACCATGTCTTTTTTACCTGCAAAAAAAATTAAACTGATCTTTTTCGGGGATTCCATTACCCAGATGGGCGTGCAACCACACGGCTATGTAACACTTGCGGATAGCATCCTGAATTCCGCCGGCAGCAATTACGACGTGATCGGTGCCGGAATTGGTGGCAATAAGGTGTATGACCTTTATCTGCGGATGGACGACGACGTGATCAGCAAGTCGCCCGATATTGTCGTGATCTGGGTAGGCGTGAACGATGTATGGCATAAGAAAATGGGAACAGGAACGGATGCGGATAAGTTCGAAAGATTTTACCTGGCCATTATCAAGAAGCTCAAAGCCGCCAATGCAAAAGTGATTATCTGCACGCCATCCACCATTGGCGAAAAAAATGATTATAGCAATGAGCAGGACGGGGATCTGAACAAATATTCCAATATCATTCGCAAAATTGCCACCGACCAGCAGGTCGGCCTGGTGGATCTCCGGAAAGACTTCCACGAATATGAACTGGCACATAACCCGGGCAATGCGGAAAAGGGCATCCTGACCCTGGATGGCGTTCACCTGAATGCAGCCGGGAACCGCTTTGTGGCTAACCTGATGGTGGAAGCGGTGAAAAAGATTCAGTAAGCCTCCGCTTAGTTGCAGCCATGCCCTAACAGCCAATACACCAGTACAAAAACCAGTATGGTACCCAGGCATCCGCCTCCCCATTTGTATGCCGTAGCCCCTGCAATTAAGGTCTTTAGCCAGTCTCTCATAAATGCTGTTTTTCTTTAGATGAATTCGGGTAATTATTCAAAAAGAATGCCGGGCATGGGTGGGGAGTCCCGGTAGGGAACTATGGCATTTGCGTTGTCGCGTATTCCGAAGATGACAACTCAGGTGGTCAAATCATTTCATCCCGGTGCTCCAGTAATTCCCCGAAACGACCAGCATGCAAATCATCTTCAGACTATTATCGTAATAATCGAAGTCCTGTAATTTGAACTGAACCAGGTAGTCCCAGATGGCATTGAGCCAACGCTGGTTGGCAGGATCCACCATGGCGGAAACAGCGAAGGGGCCGATGAAGCTGAGGGCTTCGTAGTTGCGGCTGCGGATATCGTCTCCTGCGAGGGAATAACCGGCGGAGATATTATCCGGATTGTCGGAGCTGGTTTTGCGGATCCATTTATTGATCCTGCCGACGATTTCGTAAGAACGCTTGTCGCCGGTAAGCAGGTAGTCCGTGGCGATGCGCCAGGGAACGCGACAGGCATTGTAATTATAAAACCCGTCGTAGCGGGATTCGAGATATTTTGGTTTTGCGGGCCGTGGACTATCGTTGACATGGGTAATGAAATCCGGGATCAGTCCGGCGTCCGGACTGAAATGATCCTGCATCCGGGAGAAAAGCGCGTAATTATTGTCCACAGCTTTTTTCCATTTTGCATCTCCGGTGGCATCCTGAAACGACTTGAAATGAAGCGGCATAAAATCGGAGGAGCGTGTATCGAAGTAATCCTCGCTGTCAAATTCCACCGCATCACTGAGCAAAACGCTGAAGGTTTGCTGATTGATCTCGTACTGCATGATCGAGTTAATCATGTTGCGTGCCGCTTCGAGATAATTGTATTTTCCGGCTGAGCCCCACTGTGCATTTGCCAGCAGCAGGGAATAGGCGATGTCCATGTCCCCGTCGGTGGCGGAAGTCTGATCCTTATTGCGGTTATCGAGTAACTGCGACCAGGCCATGAGCAGGGAATCCGGTTTGCTCGGATGTGCCAGTACATAACGGTATAAACTGTCGAAAGTGCCCTGCGCATCAGGATCTGCACCGGCCATCAGGGCCGTGATGAGCATGCCATAACCCTGTCCTTCGGAAACACTCTGCATCGTGGCGCCTGCTTCCTGGAAAAAAACATAAGCCTGATCCATTCCGGGGGAAGCATGTATATATTGATTCTTCCATTGCCGGTAAAAGGCCAGCACCTGCGCATCCATTTTCTTCCGGGAGATATGATTGGGCAGGATCGAACCTTTTTGGTAGGCAACATGCTGGGGGAACGGCCGGTTAACCATCTGGGAGAAAGAAATATTTGCCAGTAAAACTAAGCCGAATAATACAATCCCGGATCTGATCATGTGAGATAAAAGTCATTTCAGGTTCAGAACGTTTACAGCAATATTTAAGCCCCGCTGCGTTGCCGGCGGTTGCCTTTGTTTTTATTATTGTTAAATTTCGGGATTGTAACCTGTTGTACAAATAAAGTCACAAATTGAATAGAATCTGAAAACAGGTCTTTGTAATTTGGCTCCGCAGAATCAATACGCAGACCATGAACTTTTCTTCCCCTGCCTTTATCCAACGAATTTTCTTTTTCCTGACAGCCATGGCATTTGCCGGTTTCGCGCAGGCGCAGGTACATCAGATGCCCGCCTATCCGCTCATCAGCCATGATCCCTATTTCAGTATCTGGTCTTTCAGCGATACAGTAACCGCTACGCCTACCAAACATTGGACAGGATCTGACCAGCCGCTGATTGCCGGCATCACGGTGGACGGAAAGCATTACCGCATCCTGGGCAGGGAGGCGCCGCGTTATGAAACCGTTTTGGCTTCAGCGGAAGAAAAATCGGAAAATGTGAAATATACGGAGACCAAACCTTCCGGCGACTGGACGAATATAAGTTATGCGGATGCAGACTGGAAGACCGGCGCAGCCCCCTTTGGCGATAATATGACCTTTGCCAAAACCAGGTGGGTCAGCCCGGATCTCTGGACCCGCCGCGTTTTTCCTGCGCAAAAAAATGCGCCGGGAGAACTGTTCTTAAAGATCAACCACGATGATAACGTGGAAGTGTATTTAAACGGCGTAAATATCTATTCGCGGAAGACATGGACCGGCAAATATATTTACATGGCTGTTTCCGATTCTTTGTTAAAGCAGGAAGGGAATAATGTGCTGGCCATCCATATTGCCAATACCGCCGGAGGCCAATGGCTCGACGCCGGACTCGTAAGGAAAAAGGAACCGGTGCTGCAGGAACTGACCGGCATTCAGCAGCAGGTAACGGTAACGGCTACCCAAACAGTATATGATTTCATCTGCGGTCCGGTGAATGTGACCATGCGCCTTATTTCACCGCTGATATTACATGATCTGCATTTGTTATCGCGCCCGGTTTCCTATATCGATTTTACAATCAGTTCCAATGATCAGAAAACGCATAAGGCCCAATTGCAGTTCATCGCTTCGGCAAACCTGGCGGTAAATGTTCCGGGTCAGGAAGTGGTCACTTCCAGACTTTCCAGCAATTCCCTGAACCTCTTAAAAGCCGGGACCAAAGATCAGCCCGTGCTGGCGAAGAAAGGAGATGACCTCCGTATCGACTGGGGTTATGTATATGTGGGTGCGCCAAAAAATGAACGCAGTATTCAAACCATTACCGGAAGGGAATTAAAAACGGATTTCCCGGCAGAAACAATTGGTACTGCAGCAAAAAATCACCTGGTGTTACTGGGTTATGATGATCTCTACGCCATTCAGTATTTTCATAATAACCTCAATGCCTGGTGGAAGCTGGAGCCGGGCAGCAGCATCGAAAAAGAAATGGATGCAGCGCTGAACCAGTATGCAGCGATACGCAAAAAATGCGACAGCGCCGATCATCGGGTTTATCAGGATGCACTCGCAGCCGGCGGGGAAACTTATGCAAAACTCTGCGTGGCCGCTTACCGGCAAAGCGTTTCCGCGCATAAACTGGTGAAAAGCCCGGAAGGCGAAATCCTTTTTCTTTCCAAAGAAAATTTCAGCAATGGCTGTATCAATACCGTGGATATCACCTATCCCTCTGCGCCGCTTTACCTGATGTATAATCCGGATCTGCTGAAAGGCATGCTCAACGGAATATTTTATTTCTGTGAAAGCGGACGCTATGGAAAACCCTATGCGGCCCATGATCTGGGAACCTACCCATTAGCCAACGGCGAGGTTTACGGAGAAGGTATGCCGGTGGAAGAGTCCGGAAACATGATCATCCTGACTGCGGCCATCGTCAAAAAGGAGGGCAATGCGGAATATGCGACGAAACACTGGAAGATCTTAACGCAGTGGGCAAACTACCTGCAGCAAAAAGGACTGGACCCGGCAAATCAGCTGTGCACAGATGATTTTGCCGGTCATCTCGCGCGCAATGCCAACCTTTCGGTAAAAGCGATTGTGGCGCTGCGCTGTTTCGGCATGATGGCGGAAATGAAAGGAGATCAGTTTGTAGCCCAAAAATATACTGGTATGGCGGAGAATATGGTGCAGCAATGGGAAAAACTGGCCGATGCCGGAGATCATTATGCGCTTACGTTTAACGATAAAAACACCTGGAGCCAGAAATACAACCTGGTATGGGATAAGATCCTCGACCTGCATCTCTTTCCGGATTCGGTGTATCAGAAGGAGATAAAATATTATCTGAGCAAACAAAATGTGTTTGGCCTTCCGCTGGACAGCCGGAAAACTTATACCAAGTCGGACTGGATCATGTGGAGTGCAACATTAGCCGATAACCAGCAGGATTTCGAAGCGCTCATTGATCCTGTTTTTAAATACCTCACCGAAACTCCTACCCGCGTGCCATTGAGCGACTGGCACGAAACGCTCGACGGGAAGAAAGTCGGGTTTCAGGCCCGCAGCGTGGTGGGGGGATATTTTATGAAAGCATTGTACCGGCAACTGCATCATTGAAATAGTTTGCGAAGCCATTTTACGCACAAATAGCCCTCTGTTCCAACACGAAGGTTTAAACAGGGTATGCGTTGAACAGTGCATTATTCCACTATCGTGGTATTTGTTCCTTCTCTTTTTATAGGTAACTCCGCATCATTGACTGAAAGGGTTAAAAAATCCTGAAAATGCATTTTGCGGTAATTAATCTATAGCTTAATTTTATGAAAAGGTTATGCGGGATATTTAAATCGTCAAAGGATTTTGGGTCCGATCTGAACAGGCATATTTGTATAGATCTTTTGAATGCTGATGAATTCTACTTTGTACTGGCATTGAAGGAGAAAAAATTTAGGAAAATCATAAAAAGGATCCTTACGCAGACAAATATGTATTATGCCTGTTACGCTAAATAAAAAATAAATGATAAAACAAAAAATATCACAGCGATTAAGCTCTTCGATTCGGATAACACGCGCATATACTGCCAGGAATTAAGAACGGAATCCGGACTTTTCTATATTATATGCGCAGTCGCATCATTTAGTAAAAAGGTTCACAAAAATGATAAAAGAATTAATCAATTAATAAAAACGGTGGCTGACTATGAATACGAAATCAAAGAAGGAGATATCTGAGATCATAAAGAAATTTCAGTCGCTCTTTACAGAAAAAACAGGAGATGAAAAAATTGAAGAAGATTCCTTTATGCTCATGGCAGGTTTTTTATCAGAAATTGAATTGTTTCAATCCTCCTCTGATAAATACAGCAATCGAAAGGACCTGGCCAAAGCTATTGGAACTTCCCCGAGTTATCTCACCCAGGTCTTCAGAGGGGATAAGCCCCTGAATTTTAAGACCCTTGCGAAGATCCAGGAGGTATTGGAGATCCGTTTTGATATAACGGCTAAACCGTTCATAAAACCAAAACCTGCTTTGAATACTATTTCCAAACCCCCGGTTCGCAGGAAGGGGACCGGGAAAAAAGTTAAAATAAGCAAAAGAAAGAAGCCAATGCCGGCTTAGAACTGACGAAATTTTATTGAATGGCCAAAACATCGCAATATTTCCAAATGGACGAAGCAAGGTTTATCTTTGCCCCATGCACTATGTTTCTGCGGAGGGCCTGGGAAAATCTTTCGGCGTTAAGCCACTTTTCGATAATATTTCCTTTCATATAGAATCCGGCGATAAAATTGCGCTGATCGCCAAAAACGGCACGGGAAAATCCACGCTGCTGAAGATCCTGGCCGGGAAGGAAACGGCGGATGCCGGGAAAGTCTGGATCTCCAAAGACATTACCGTCACTTTCTTTGAACAGGAACCGCAATTTCAGGAGGAACTTTCGATACTCGACAACCTCTTTCATCACAACCATCCCGTCACCGGCGCCATTAAGGCTTTTGAAGCCGCCAGTGAGAGCGGGGACACCGATGCGCTGATGGCCAGCATCGATCAGATGGATCACCTCGGCGCCTGGGACTTTGATGCAAAAATAAAACAGATCTTCAGCCGCCTCAATATAGAGCACCTGATCCAGCCGGTTAAAAACCTGAGCGGAGGACAGCGTAAACGCGTGGCCCTGGCCAGGACCCTGATCGATATTGGTTTCGGAAATTCCGAGGTCTTCCTGATCATGGATGAACCCACCAACCACCTGGACATCGAAATGGTGGAGTGGCTGGAAAATTATATCAACCAGCAGAATATTACGCTGCTGGTTGTTTCGCACGACCGTTATTTCCTGGACAATGTGTGCAATGAGATCTGGGAAATGGACCGCAGTTCCCTCTATGAGTACAAAGGAGATTACGAGAACTACCTGGAGAAGAAAGCAGCCCGCATCGACAGCGATGTGGCAAGTATCGACAAGGCCAGGAATCTCTACCGCAAGGAGCTGGAATGGATGCGCAAACAGCCCAAGGCGCGTACCACCAAGTCAAAGAGCCGGCAGGATTCATTTTACGAAGTGGAGGCGAAGGCCAAACAAAACCTCGACGAACAGCTGCTCAAACTGGAAATGAAAATGAGCCGGCTGGGCGGCAAAGTGGCGGAGCTGAAAAAAGTAAATAAAAGTTTCGGCGATAAAATCATTCTCAAAGGATTTGAATATACTTTCAAACGCGGCGACCGCATTGGCGTGGTGGGAAAGAACGGGGCCGGTAAAACCACTTTCCTGAATATGCTGCAGGGGCTGGAACCGGCCGACAGCGGAAAGATCAATATCGGGGAGACCGTGGTATTCGGAAACTATTCGCAGGCGGGCCTCGTGGTCAAAGAAGATAAACGCGTTATCGAATTTGTGAAAGATATTGCAGAAAGTTTTCCACTGGCAGGCGGCGGCTCGCTTAGCGCAGCCCAGTTCCTGAACCTCTTTCTCTTTCCGCCGGATAAACAATACACTTATATCTCGAGCCTCAGCGGGGGAGAAAAAAAACGGCTGCATCTGCTGGCCATCCTGTTCCGGAATCCGAATTTCCTGATCCTCGACGAACCCACGAACGACCTGGATCTGCCAACGCTGGCGGTGCTCGAGAATTTTCTGCTCGACTTCCCCGGATGCCTGGTAATGGTATCGCACGACCGGTATTTTATGGACCGGATGGTCGAGCATTTATTTGTATTCGAGGGGGAGGGGATCATCCGCGATTTTCCGGGAAATTACGGGTTGTACCAGCAATGGGTAAAAGCGGGAGAGCCCGCGCCAGCTCCCCGGGAGAATCCGGTTCAGAAAAACGGTGATGAAAAGGAGGCGATAGCAATAAAGCCCATATCAAAACCGGAGAAGCCAAAATTATCCTACCGGGAAAAAAGAGAATTTGAAATACTGGAGAAAGAGATCGATGAGCTAAACCGTGAAAAAGACGACATTACAGGCAGGCTCACCGACGCAACCCTTGCGTATGGAGAAATCGAAAAGCTGTCGCAGCGCTTTACGCACCTGACGGAAGACCTGCAAAAAAAAGAGTTCCGCTGGCTGGAACTGAGTGAAATGCAGGCCTGACGCGACTCTTTGAGTCCGGCCGGGTAAGGCCGGCCTCCCCTTTGGAGGAGGTGCATGACAGTGCATCACAGCTATTCTGTATTCATTCCCTATTTTTATAACCGGATGGGAGATCCCCCCATTGACCCAACGAATATGCAGGCCATTATCGGAATTTTCTTTCATTTTATCGGAGGTTTTGCTTCAGGCAGCTTTTACATGCCTTTCAAGAAGGTGAAGGACTGGCCCTGGGAAAATTACTGGCTCGTTGGCGGCCTGTTTTCCTGGCTCATTGTGCCGCCGCTGGCAGCCTGGCTCACCATTCCGCATTTTACCGACATCATCTCGGCTGCTTCCGGGGAAGTGTTCGGCTATACTTTTTTATTCGGCCTCTTGTGGGGTATTGGCGGGCTTACCTACGGACTCGGCGTCCGCTACCTGGGTATGAGTCTGGGTAACTCGGTCGTACTGGGTTTTTGTTCCGCCTTCGGCGCGCTGGTTCCCGCCATATACTATAATTTCTTTCCGGCTGCCGGAAAAACCTCGTTCAACGACATGATCCATAGCAGCTGGGGCAGAATCGTGATTGCCGGGGTGCTGGTTTGCCTCTTTGGAATCTATCTCTGCGGTAAAGCCGGTATGGGAAAGGAAAAAGAAGTGCCGGATGCCGAGAAGAAAAAATCCATTGCAGAATTCAACCTCGGCCTGGGGCTTTTTGTGGCCATCATCTCCGGAATTCTCAGCGCCTGTTTTAATTTTGGGATTGAGGCCGGCAAGCCGATGGCTCATCAGGCAGTGGCAATGGGTTCGAATCCGCTCTATCAGAACAACGTGACTTACGTGGTGCTGTTATGGGGCGGGCTGACCACCAATTTCATCTGGTGTTTTTTCCTGAACCTCCGCAACCGGAGTTTTGGAAAATACGCGGATAAAAGCACGCCGCTGCTGAAGAATTATGGGTGGTCCGCACTGGCCGGCACCACCTGGTTTTTACAGTTCTTTTTTTATGGAATGGGAGAGAGTAAACTGGGAAACGGGGCAAGCTCCTGGATTCTCCACATGGCATTTATTATCCTGGTGGCCAATATGTGGGGACTCGTATTGAAAGAATGGAAATCCGTGAGCAGGAAAACAAGGACTGCGATTATCGCCGGTATCGTCACGATTATTTTATCGGTTTGCATCGTAGGCTATGGCAATGCATTAAAACAGTAATCAGCAAAAATTAACCAAGCAGTAAAGCGTTTGAATATGTCCGTTACGAAACAGTTTCAGCACGTTAGTTATTTATGGGACGAAGCCTCTGCCGCTTCCCTGGGCGGGGATGAAGTAGCGCTCCTGATCTACAGGTCCAATCTGCTCGGCGCAGACCTGCGTATCACCAACTATGGCGGAGGGAATACTTCCTGTAAAATTTTTATGCCGGATCCGCTCACCGGGAAAGAAACAGCCGTGATGTACGTAAAGGGATCCGGAGGAGATCTGGGAACGCTGAAAAAAAGCGGACTGGCTGCTTTGTATATGGACCGCCTGCTGTCCCTGAAAAAAGTATACCGCGGCATTGAACAGGAAGATGAAATGGTAGAACTCTTCAATCATTGCATCTTCGACCTGCAGTCCAAAGCCCCCTCCATCGATACGCCACTCCATGCATTTCTGCCATTCAAACATATCGACCACCTGCATCCGGATGCGGCGATTGCCATTGCCGCTGCAAAAGACGGAAAAAAAATCACGCAGGAAGTTTTTAATGGCTCCATAGGATGGGTGGAATGGCAAAGGCCCGGTTTTGATCTGGGACTGAAACTCAAAGCCTGCCTGGATGAAAATCCCGGCATCCGCGGCATCATGCTGGGCTCGCACGGATTATTTACCTGGGGCGACACGGCTTATGAAAGTTATATCCATACGCTGGAAGTAATTGAGCAATGCGCATCCTATATTGAAAGAAACCTGGGAAAAAAAGGACCGGTCTTTGGCGGCCCGGAAATAAATTCCCTTTCTCCTTCGGAAAGAAAGGAAAAAGCAGCAGCGCTGATGCCCCTGCTCCGGGGTTATACTTCTTCCCACACCCGGATGATCGGTCATTTTTCTGATGCCGATGCAGTGCTCGAATTCATCAATTCAAAGGACCTGGGAAAACTGGCGCCCATGGGAACCAGTTGCCCGGATCATTTTTTAAGAACAAAGATCAGTCCCCTGGTGCTCCCGCTAACGCCCGCGGAAGATCCCGGAAATACGGCGGCCCTTCACCCGAAACTGCTCCAGGCATTCGAAGCTTACCGGAAAATGTATACAGAATATTATGAACAATGCAAACATGCAAACAGCCCGGCGATGCGCGACCCCAATCCGGTAGTGCTGCTTTATCCCGGTGTGGGCATGTTCACGTTTGCAAAAGATAAACCTACCGCAAGAATTGCTTCGGAGTTTTACACCAATGCCATTCAGGTGATGAAAGGGGCTGAGGCCATTTCTTCCTACACCGCCCTGCCCAGGCAGGAAGCATTTAATATTGAATACTGGTTACTCGAAGAGGCGAAACTCCAGCGAATGCCCAAACCCAAACCGCTCACCGGCCGCATCGCGCTCATTACCGGAAGCGCCGGAGGAATCGGGAAAGCCATTGCGAAAAAATTTGTGCAGGAGGGAGCTGTGGTCCTGTTGAATGATAATGACGCAGAAAGACTTCTTTCCGCATCAAAGGAATTTCAGCAGCAGTTTGGCCGGGATCTTTTTGGCTCGGAACTGCTGGATGTAACGGACAGGGAAACCATCCGGAAAGCATTTCAGAAGATATCGCTCGATTTTGGCGGGGTGGATATTGTTGTGAACTGCGCGGGTCTTTCCATTTCAAAACCACTGGAAGAACATACGGAAGAAGACTGGGACCTCTTATACGATGTACTGGTGAAGGGCCAGTTTCTCATTACCCGGAAAGCTGTTGAGATCATGCGCAGGCAAAATCTCGGTGGAGACATTTTGAATATCGTCAGCAAAAATGCCCTGGTATCCGGCCCGAATAATGCGGGATACGGTTCGGCGAAAGCGGCGCAGCTTCATCTGAGCCGGCTCAATGCCGCGGAACTGGGCAAAGATCATATCCGGGTCAATATGATCAATCCGGATGCGGTGATCTCTGAGAGCAAGATCTGGGCTGGCGACTGGGCCGAAGGCCGTGCCAAAACTTATGGTGTAACCGTGGAAGAGCTGCCGGCATTTTATGCGAAACGAACCCTGCTGAACGAAATCATTCTTCCAGAAGATGTCGCGAACGCGTGCTTTATTTTTGTCGGCGGATTATTAAATAAATCCACCGGGAATGTATTCAATGTGGATGGTGGTGTGGCGAATGCCTTCGTCCGTTAAAATTAGATTGTATCTTCGGAAAATAAAGAAACGATTGCATGCGTCTGGAAAAAAAGATCATCGACCAGTATAATGAGGAAATTATTTCTGCCCACAGGAAAAAACTTCAGTTCCTGCAAATGGAAATTGCGGATTCCGAAGCCATCATTGAAAAGCTGATCAGGTTCCAGGTGGCCATTCCCAGCTGGGCATTGGGAACAGGCGGGACGCGGTTCGCGCGTTTCCCCCGTGGAGGTGAACCTCGCAACCTGGAGGAAAAACTCGAAGACATCGGTTTGTTGCATTCGTTAAACAAATCAGGCGGCGCCGTTTCGCTGCATATCCCCTGGGATATTCCCTCCGATCCGGCAAATATCCGCAGGCTGGCTGCAGAACTTGGTCTGCGTTTCGATGCCATGAATTCCAATACTTTTCAGGATCAGTCGGACCAGCCGCTGAGTTATAAATTCGGATCCTTACAGCATACGGACAAAGAAGTGCGACAACAGGCGATAGCGCATAACCTGGAAGTAATAAAATATGGTGTTGAACTGGGATCGGAATCGCTTACGGTATGGCTTGCCGACGGATCCTGTTTCCCCGGACAACTGAATTTCAGAAAAGCATTCCAGCGCACCCTGGAAGGTCTGCAGGAGATCTATGCGGAGCTGCCCGAAAAATGGAAAATGTTTGTGGAGTACAAAGCCTTTGAACCTAATTTTTATTCCACCACGGTGGGTGACTGGGGTCAGTCGTTGCTTTATACCGGCAAACTTGGACCCAAAGCTTTTACACTTGTGGATCTTGGCCATCATCTTCCCAATGCCAATATTGAACAGATCGTATCGCTGCTGCTGATGGAAGGAAAACTGGGCGGCTTTCATTTTAACGATTCGAAATACGGGGATGATGATCTTACCGTAGGCAGCATAAAACCCTACCAGCTCTTTCTGATTTTTAATGAACTGGTGGAAGGAATGAACGCGCGCGGTATGGATCATGCGCGGGATCTGGGCTGGATGATCGATGCTTCGCACAATGTAAAAGATCCGTTGGAAGACCTGCTGCAGTCGGTGGAAGCCATACTCCTCAGTTATGCGCAGGCCCTGTTGGTCAATCAAAAGGCGCTGGAATCAGCCAGAATGGAAAATGCAGTGGCGCAGGCGCAGGAAATATTGCAGTCTGCTTTCCGCACGGATCTTCGTCCCTTAGTTGCCGAAGCCAGCTTAAGAGCCGGCGGAGCGCTGGATCCCCTTCGTGTTTTCCGCGCTTCGGGCGTCAGAAAAAACCTGATAAAGGAAAGAGGTGAAAAATCCTTTGCCACCGGATTATGATTATGCAGGCCCCGGAAGTCATAGCGATCTTTGATATTGGGCGAACCAATAAGAAAAGACTTTTGTTCGACCAGCAGTACCGTTTACTGGAGGAAGAGAATGTGCAGCTTCCCGAAACAAAAGACGAAGATGGCTTTCCGGCCGAAGATCTGCCGCTGCTTTCGGAATGGGTGCTGAAAAGTTTCAACGAAATTTTATCGCGGAAAGATATCCGCCTGAAAGCGGTGAATGTTTCCGCTTATGGTGCATCCCTTGTTCATTTGAACGGGGCGCTGAAGCCATTTACCCCGCTCTATAGTTATTTAAAACCCTTTCCGCCCGAACTGCATCAGTTATTTAATCAGGAGTATGATGGTAATGGAATGCTGGCAAAACAAACTGCTTCACCGGAACTGGGCCATTTGAATTCCGGTATGCAGTTATACTGGTTAAAAAAACAAAAGCCTTCGGTTTTTGAACAGATCCGGTATTCCCTGCACCTGCCGCAATACATCAGTTTTTTGATGTCGGGATTTTGCGGTTCGGACCTGACGAGCATTGGCTGTCATACCCGGCTCTGGGACTTTGAAAAAAAAGACTATCATCAGTGGGTGTACAAAGAAGGGCTGCAGGACAAATTTGCTCCTGTTCATTCCGGGGGTTTCGTTTCGGTGCGGGAGTCAGTAGGAATTCCGGTTGGGATCGGATTGCACGACAGCTCTGCGGCACTGATACCGTATCAATCGGTTTTCCACGAACCATTTATCCTGTTGTCAACCGGCACCTGGTCCATCAGTTTAAATCCGTTCAACCATTCTCCCCTAACGGAAGAAGAACTAAAACAGGACTGTCTCTGTTATTTGTCCTTTCAGGGAAAGCCGGTGAAAGCCTCCCGGTTATTTGCCGGACATGATCATGAACTCTTCGTCAAAAAGCTCGCAGAATATTTCCAATGCGGGGAGGATCGATACCTGGCCATAATTCCCGATCTGCAAATTATAGAGAAATTGAATCATTTTAGGGAGGAAGAGATTGCTTCTGTCTTTCGCGGCCTGACATTTTTAGCTACTTACGAAGAATCCTATCACGCGGGAATGGTTTATCTGAGCTGCCTGCAAAAACAATCGACGGAGCTGGTGACCGGGACCGGTCCCGTGAAAAAAATCTTTGTGGATGGGGGATTCAGCAGGAACCCGCTTTTCATGCAACTGATGGCCCGCAGATTTCCGCAAATGGAACTCTATGCGGCTTCCCTGCCCCAGGCTTCGGCGCTTGGTGCTGCACTGAGCATCCATCGTCACTGGAACAGGGAAGAGCTGCCGCAGGGGCTGCCCGATCTTATACGGTATACTATCTGAGTATTGCGCTTATCCTTTTTTCTCCAGTACCAGCACGATCTTATTGAAATCTGATGAAGCGTTGATTATTTTTACGAAATCATTGTACTGGCTCACCGGATAGACCGTTTTGCGATAGTCCTCCATGATATGGACTAAAAGCTTATTGCCGGTCAGCTTGTAATCCGATACAAAGCCCATCGTCTGTTCCCCGTTTTCCTTATAGATCTGCTCCATTTTTAAAGCTTCCGGATTCTTGATGGTATAGCCATCGGGAATGCTGAATTCAATTGTCCTTTCTTCAAAATGCGGATATTCAATCGTAATGGGGAAATGCCTGGCTTTTTCCTGGTACATTTCCACCTGCGGACCGATTGCCATCCCTATTTTAAAAAGGATCTTGTTACCAGCTCTTTCCAGCAGATCACCGGAATTTACCACTGCGTGCAGGATAAAGGGTTTAAATGTATTTTCATTTTCAAATGCAGCATTTTCGGTTTCAGAAGAGAGAATGCTTTCAGAACCGATCGAGGATTTCACCATTTCTTTAATGATGGATTGCTTTTGTTCTTCCGTTGAGAAATTAAAACCCTCCCTGAGATAGGCAGCGCTGTAACCGCCAAAAATCTGTTTCATATCGATCCGAAGGGAATCTTCTGCGGCATTGAGATTTATTTTCGATTCTATATTGTTATAGGATTCGTGGTAATCTTCCAGCGGAATCGGTTTGATTTCTGCAATGGCCGTTGTGAAATCTCCAATAGAAGTGCTTTTGCAAAACAGACCGTTGCAGGCTCCCCAGGATGGATAAATCCAGGGGTAACGGAAATCCATCCGGGTGGGCGAGAGGAACTTATTCTCTTTTGGGAAATAGATCAGCGGGTAGTCGCCGTTGTTCCAGTTCTCAAATTCCCTGTCGATGACTGTATTGTCCCTGTCGGCCGTGAGCACAAACTGATAGTTAATGCCAAGCGTTTTAAAAATGCTGCTATACACGCGGACAATGCCCATCGTGCTGGCGAGTTTATTTTTTAATATTTTTTCAATATCGTATGCGTCTTTGTCATCAATATTTTCCCGCACGCTGAAGTATTTCTTCAGATAATTTTCCACCGCCATAATCTGATCCGGTTCATTGGGAAGTTTTTCCCATCCATTTGACTTTACGAGGGAGCCTATTTTTTTTAATTCCGATTCCGTATAATAGGTGTAATTGCCATATATTTTCTTAGCCAGTCCGTTCCAGGTAAACAACCGTTCACCACGATGCGTGGCATTGTTGTAGGCGAGTTTGTATTCCAGCCGGGCCAGGTTGACGGTATACGATGCATACTTTTCATCTTCGAGCCCTTCCAGCCCGCTTAGGCTGTATTGCAGGATGGTTTTTCCGCCGGCGGTACTGTCTGTTTTACTTTCAGGGCTGCAATGGTATGGTTTGATATCAAAGACCAGACGGCTGGGCGCAACCAGCTCTAAATGTGTTTTCAGCACAGGAAATTTACTCTGTATCACTTCCCGGCCAAAATAGCTGGCATCTTTCTGAAAAGTATAGCTGAATTCCACTTCGGATCCCTTTACCATTCCCTCCATAGCGAATATTTTATACACGCTTCCGTCCTCCTCTTTCATATCCTTGATATTGTTCTTATCCAGGACAATCACTTTTCCATCGGGTAAAATCGTGCGGGCTTTTATGTCAACAATATCTGTATTATCACTGATTCCAAGATAAATTTTATTAAAATATTCAATGCCCTTGTCGTTATTTACCCGGATAATCTTATGCAGCGTATAATATTCCCGTACATCGCCCGCTGAGTCGTCAATGAATTCCAGTCTTCTCCTGTCCAGAATAATAACGGCGGGTTCATTCTGATAATCCGGACTGACCGCGTGAATGACCGGTTTTGACGTCCATTCTTCCTTTTCAATTGCCGGTTGCTGGCTCTGCAGGCATTGGATGAATAGAAATACAGCCAACGGTAAAAGAAGCAGTTTTTTCATCGTTTATATTTTCGTGAGGCTTAAGGTTTCTTTATAGAGCGGAAACAGATTTTCCAGCACTTTATTCCATAATGCAAACTGGTCCGGTTCGAGCATCAGATGATCATTATCGAATTCCTGGGTAAGGATCAGCAGATTTCCTTTTTGTTCATATTGCAGATCAAAACCCCAGACTGCATTGTGATAGGATTTTCCTTTTGGCAGGTAGTCCACCTTATAACCTTCCGGAATCTTTAGCAGGGTCACATAGCTTCTCCGGTATTTAAAATTATAGGCAATGGGAATTTTTCGCTTTGGGTAATCTATTTCTTCATGTTCGTAAAATTTAAACAGGTTCAGGTTCAGGTACCAGTCCGGTCCGAGTTTCCTGGCATAATCGGGCAGCCTGAAACTGGCCGTTAATGCGGCTGAATCCTGGCCCGGAACGGCTTCTATTTGAAAACTGTCCAGAATAAATTTATTGGAACCTCTGCTGCATTCATTTTTAATTTCATCCTTCAGATCGGCCTTGTTGCTGTATTGCAGTTTTCCTTTCTGATGCATGGAAAAATAGCCGGTAAATATCTTTTTGATCCTGCCCTCTATTCCCTGATCGGTCAATTCGAGCCAGGTACTGTCCGTGAGGGTATTCTCCTTTTTACTTATGGCCGGGACTTTAAGTATTTTATATTCCTTTTCGCTGATGGAGATCATGGCTTCCTTTTCCTGGATTCCTGCGGAAGGAAAACCGAATATGCAGGTGGGATCCGTTCCGTCCAGGAAAATATACTGATCGTCCACCCGGATGGTACAGATCATATGATTGCTGACCAGGGGGAGAGGGAGGTCGCTGAACGCATAAGGCAGGTTACGGGTACCGATCCACGTATAATAGGCAGGGATGCCCGCCGCTTTCATCATTGTGGTCAGAATGCTGCTCATGTCCTTGCAGTCGCCAAACCGCCTCTTGCAAACCAGGTTCGCATCTCTTGGAATAAAACCTTCCATTCCCTGTTCAAAGGCAACATATTTAATCTGATGCTGAACCCAGGAATAGATCCTCTTTGCCCGCTCTCTGAGCGAGCTGCTGCCGGCGGTTAACGAATCAACAATATATTTGAGTTCCGGTTGCAATCCGGTATTGATCGTTTTTGTAAAACTGTAATTGAGCTGGTACAGATCATCCAGGTTGGACAGATAGCGGATCCTGTTCCCGTTTTCATCCTGATAACTGTCGATATAAAAAATAACATGGGTGGCATACCAGGGCTGGTCCGGCGCATCTCCGTATCGCTTTTCTGCCGGACAGTTTGGGAAGCGGAAAGTATAAATATTCTCGTGCCGCTTTTTCTCGATATTCAGCTCCACTTTTGCGGTATCGGTTCCCATCAGCCTGTACCTGATCACCATATCTTTCGGTGCGCTGATTTTTAACTCGCTGTTTATAACGGGTACATAGCTCGCAAAGTAAAATGGATTTAAAAGATGCGGATTTTTATTGATCCGCGACACTTCAAGATTCCCGACAGCGCCTTCACCGACAGAAGGAAAATCAAAAGTGGTTTCTTTTACATCATCATAGAAGACAAAATCGTCCATGCTCGAACTCGTCTTGAATGCATTTACCTTTAGTTTCTTATCGCGTGCTGTCTGGGTGTAGGCTTCGTAAGCCACTACCTGTTGAAAATCGCTGTTGTAAAAACTGTACTGGCTCAGGTAAGCAGATGCCTGGGCCGTTAAGTATTCGATCTGCTGAACATCCCGGCTTTCCACGTAGGGTTGCCCGTCTTTGATGCTGATGGTATAATGTTGGGTTTTGGAAAGTAGTACGGCCTGCTGGTCGGGATACTGTTTTTTAACGGATTCAAAGGACTGGGCGCCGGTCAGCAGGGGCCGGGCTGTCAGGGCCAGGATTAAAATGAAAGAAAGAGTAAGATTTTTATTTTTCATTTTTCACAGATAAGAGTTTGCCATAGTAGAAGAACCGGGTTTCCCGGAGGCTCCCGTCATCATTAAAATAGCGGACGGGCCCATTGCGTATTCCATTGATGAAATTCATTTCTTTGATCAATACGCCCTGCGCATTGTATTCCCTGCAAATGCCGTGGAGGTTGTCGTTCAGATACAGGTAGTCAAGTTTTATTTTCCCATTGGAATAATACTCTTTTCGCGACCCCTCATTGTCTCCATATTCGGAACTGTCCGCAGAACGAACATGGCCGTTCGCATAGTATAGAATATCCCTGCCATTTACTTTTCCGTCGCTGAAGTTACATTCTCTCGAGGGTTTGCCGTTAGCAAAATAGGATTTTAAGGTGCCGCTGCCCCGGAGAATGGGAATTTCCGGTACCAGCTTTCCGTTCGCGTCCGGATAACTGTAGCCGACGATATCACCCTCCTCATAATGGGTGGCATAAGCTATTGATCCGTCCACATCATTCTTTATGGCAATGCCGTTTCGTTCATCATCCTGGTAAGGAATTGCAAAATCCTTGCTGCCATCACTATAATATACCTGCGTACCGTTCAGCTGATCACCGGAGTAGGCAGATAAACTGGCTGGTTTTCCATCTTCCTCGTACGATTTCCAGCTGCCTGTTTTTTTCCCCATGCTGTATTGTCCTTCGTTGTATTTGACTCCGCCATAATAATAGTTTTTAAAGCTGCTGTCGAGCATTCCCTTCCTGTAGAACGAACTGCTTTCCAGGGACCCGTCAAAAAAATAAGTGTGGTATGGTCCGTCCAGGTCTCCATTCACATAGTGACCTTCCGCCATTTTATTCCCGTTGGGATACAGCAGGAGATACCTGCCGGTTCCCCGGGGGAAGCTATCGCATATCAGTGTCTTACCCGTGCTGTCATACTGTGTGATCTGTTCCAGCCACCCCCCGGAATACTTGTATTCAAACGATTTTTTCCCGTTCGGTAAATATTCTTCTTTGTATCCGGAACGTTCGCCATTCAGGTAATGGTCTTTGCTGGTTAGCTTACCCAGTTCATCATAATACAGCCATTCTCCCTGCGCAAGATCATTTTCCAGCCAGCCTGCAACCGATAATTGTCCGTTGGGGTAGTAACTCCGGTAATACCCGTTTTCCTTTCCGTCTTCTTCCGGGGTTTCCGATTTCTTTTTGCCATTGCGATAGTAGACAACCGTTAAGCCGTTTAATTTTCCATTCTTGTATTCGTCAGTTTCCCGCAACTTGCCGGAGGGATAATAGTATATGGCCTGTCCGGTCTGGTTACCTTTTTCATCGTAGCTAAGCCGCGATCTTTTGGCGCCGTCCGGACCGTAACTGTCAAAAACCAGGGAATGATCTTTTCGCTCTGCGTAACTGATCTGTTTGCCTGTTTTGTCGAAATACCGGACCGACTCAGCGATATCGTTATTGTACACAACCCTGGAAAATAGTTTCCCGTCCTTGTCATAGTCAAGGCCCTCTCCGTCCAGTTTTCCCTTTTTAAAAGAATAGGTTGTCTTTGTCTGACCATTCTCATAATATTCAATGTACGGACCTTCCTCCAGATCGTTTTCAAAATGACGCTGGCTCTTCAATTTGCCCCTTTCATAATAATATTTCCGGTCCCCGGTTGATTTATTTTTTGAGAAAAAACCTTCGGCGGAAAGAGATCCGTTTTCAAAATAGGATTTATAAGGGCCATCCAGTTCATCCTGCAGATAATTGCTTAGTTCACTGAGTTGTCCATTTTTATAATAGGTCTTGGAAATGCCGCTGTGCAGGCCATTGCTGTAGTTGGTCAGATAGTGAAGCTCCCCGTTCGAATAATATTCTTTTTTTTCACCCTCTGATTTTCCCATTTTATATTGCGTTACAGAATAGGTTGTACCCGTCCGGTAATTAACCGTTGCTATGCCGTCGGGCCTGCCGTTTATATACATTTCGCGGGAAGATATTACTCCATTATCAAAATAATAAACCTGTTCACCTTCCAGCTTGCCGTGCTGATAGTGTTCCCTGCTCTTCAGCTGATGCTGATAAAAATAATATGTCCATTCCCCGGTCCGGTTTCCCTGGTCGTCGAACTGGCCTGTTGCCATCAGGTTTCCCTGCGGATAATAAAATTCCCAGGAACCGGTCGGTGTTTTTCCATCGACGATCCTTCCTCTTCCCTGCAGTTCATTGTTACTAAAGAAATACCGGTTGACCACGGCCGCCCGCCGTCCGGCCTGCAGTTCCCTGCTGGAGCGTATATCGTCGAAATATGCAGCTGCATCGCTGATCAGGCCTGCCAGTTCTTTTTTATGCTTTTTATTATAATTCTGAATGAGCTCGAGATTTACGCGGGTAAAAAGCCGGTTGATCAGTAATTCAAAACGGCCATCCCTGTATATTTTTTTGAAGAAGGGAACATAGTACTGCATATAAAAACCGGTATCCTGCTCATTGAATTCGATCTTTTCCAGTAACACCTGGAGCTGTCTGGAGATCGGATCATCCAGGGCGGTCAGGGGCTTGTATGCTTTTTCCAGGGCAATCTTGGAAAGGATAATTTCCTCTGTGAGGGCATAACTTTCCCCCGCATCCCCATTTCTTTTGTTTTTATATTCCTGAATTTCATCTTTACTATTTGAAATAACATCCAGTATATTGATAATTCTTGGCCAGTACTTCCCTTCCGGATTGACCAGCAGATAACCGGTGAGGCTCAGCATGCCGGGTATGATTTTGCCCTGCTTCAGGGCCGCGATGCCCAGAAAAAAATGCGCGCTGTATAAATAGGGATTGATGAGCAGGGTTTGTTTGAAGAGCTGTTCGGCTGCTGCATAGTGTTCCTGGTTGATGAAAACTATCCCCTTGTTAAAATATAGAAGGGAGGAAGACGGGTATTTTTTCAATCCTTCATCATATACATCAAGTGCTTCGGGGTATTTTTTCATGTCGCTCAGCAGGTCGCCGTATTCAACATACAGATTGGGTTCCTGTTCCCGCTGGGCTGTAAGGCTGAGTGCTTCTTTACAGTAAATCAGTCCGCGTTCAAACTGGCTGTCCGCCTCGCAGCTTAATGCCTTTTCATACAGGGACCATACATAATTGGTATCGTTCCGGTCGATCCGGTTAAAAATTTCGATTGCCTTTTTGTATTCTCCGGAATCATGCAGCTCGATGGCCTGACTGATCAGTGCCCGGGAGTTGATGGGACGGTTTTCCTGTGCATGTGCAATGAGACAAACGACTAATGCAAAGGACATTAGGATGAAAATCTTTTTCATTCGGTTGGTTAGGGTAATAAAAAGATGGGTCTAAAAGAGCCATTTCATTCATCAACGGAATATTACGCAATGAAATTGCCTGAAAGGGCAGCTTATCGGTAAATCCGGCCGGCGCCGGTGCTGAATGGCGGATCTTTGTCCGTTCCCGCACATTCCACTGTATCGTAAATGAACACCCGGGTCGGCAGGTCCGGTATAAGTTACTGATCTTCATCCCGGTATTTTATTGGCACTGCATTGGAACGCGGGATAAGCAGAAACATTTATTAATTTCATCTTATGTTCAGCAACAACCTCCGGTTTGCTTTCCGAAACCTGAAACGTCAAAAGATTTATTCTTTTATCAATATCGCGGGGCTGGCTGTTAGCCTGGCCGCCTGCTGGCTTATCGCCCTCTATATAATGGATGAACTGAGTTTTGACCGGTTCAATAAGAAGGCGGACCGGATCGTAAGGGTGGTTCAGCGGGCAAGCTGGGACGGAGGGGCGATGCATATTGCGCTTACTTCGGCTCCGTTTGCTCCGGCGCTCAAAGCAGGTTTTCCTGAAATTGAAGAGGCAGTGCGAATTGATCCCGAAGGGGGCGGCATGATACAGCATGGCAGCAGCAATCTGAAAGTGGAAGACATGATTGTGGCGGATAAATCGCTGTTTCAGATCTTCACTTATGAATTTCTGGAAGGGAATGCCGCAACTGCACTGGACGATCCCCAATCCATCGTGATCACGGAGAGTCTTGCCAAAACGCTGTTTGGTTCTGCTGCCCTGGCAATGGGACAGCCGGTGGTTTTTCCGGGCAACACGCCGGCCCATGTTACTGCGGTGATCCGCGACATTCCGCAAAATGCGCAATTGCGTTTCCGGGGAGTACGTCCCCTGCCGGCTGGTTATACCAGCGGATGGCAGAATGCCAATCTATACACTTACCTGTTATTGAAGAGTCCGGCCGGTATAACCTCCCTTCGCGCCGGTTTGCCTGCATTTGCTGCGCGAACCATCAGAAAGGAAATGCAGGCAACAGAATATCAGCTTGAACTGCAGCCCCTGCTTTCGATTCATCTGCATTCCAATCTCGACTATGAAATCAGTGCCAATGGTTCTATTTCACGGGTATATATTTTCAGTGGCATTGCCCTGCTTATTTTATTAATCGCCATCATCAACTATATCAATCTCGCAACAGCGCGGTCTTCCAAAAGGATCCGGGAGATTGGAATCCGTAAGACCATTGGCTCCGGCAGAAAGCAGCTCGCAGTGCTTTTTATTACCGAAGCCATGCTGGTGACCTTTCTTGCAGGTATTCTGGCCCTGGTACTGGTGCAGATTGCCATGCCATTTTTCCGGTCGCTTACCGGCAAGTCTTTATCCCTCCGTGATTTTGGAGTGGCGCCCATTGTCGGGTTTACCGGATTGTTTTCCCTGCTGGTGGGACTGATCAGCGGCATTTATCCTTCCGTTTTTTTATCCCGGTTCAAAACCATTCCGGCACTCAAAGGCAATATGGGAAACATGAACGGGACAATCCTGTTCCGGAAGTCGTTGTTGGTATTTCAGTTTGTCATTACTGTTTTCATGATCTCTGCTTCTTTTGTGATCTATGGGCAATTGCAATACGCCACCCATACCGACCTTGGGTTTAATAAGGACCAGGTGGTAACTTTTCATATTGATAACAGAAACCTGCGGACGCAGATTCCCGCTATTAAAACACGATTACTGCAGAGCCCGCTGATTGAAGGCGTTGCGGCAGCGGGAAATCCGATCGGAAATAATGATTTGGGTCAAACCGGGTACATCTATCAGAAGAATGACGGGAGCTTTTCCCAAAATGCTAAATCTGTTCAGGAACTTATAGTGAATGCGGACTATCTTCCCACGATGCAGATCAAGCTGGAGAGCGGAAGAAATTTCTCCGACCAGCTTTCAACAGATCCCGCGAATTCGGCGCTGATCAACGAAACGCTGGCAAAGGCTTTGGGCTGGACGCATCCCATAGGAATGAAAATACAAAAGGCCGGAAAAACTTCCGCGGAACCGAGGACTGTTATTGGCGTCTTTCGTGATTTTCATACTTATTCTCTTCAGCATAAAGTACAGCCGCTGGTGCTGGTGCTGCCCTCCAATACGAATGATGAGGATAATCTCTATGTGCGTTTAGCCAAAGGAAAATCAAAACAGGCCCTGGCATATCTCGAGCAGGTTTATAAGGGTTTCGATTCCGGCAACCCGGCCGAATTTCATTTTCTGGACCAGAATTTTGCGCGGCAGTATGCGGCGGAACAAAAGCAGGGAACCCTGGCGTTTGTTTTTTCCCTGCTGGCTATCCTGCTTTCCGTGCTCGGACTATTTGGTCTCGTTACTTTTACTGCGCAGCAGCTGACCAAAGAAATAGGCATCCGCAAAGTGCTGGGCGCATCCATTCTGAATATTGTACAACTGGTATCAAAGGATTTTTTAAAGCTGGTAGTGCTGGCTTCCGTCATTGCAATTCCTGTGTCCTGGTTTGCCATGCAACGCTGGCTGCTGGATTTCGAATACCGGATTCCGTTAAACTGGCAGCTGTTTTTGGTTGCCGGCCTGCTTTCCTCCGCAATTGCCCTCATCACGCTGAGCATCCGCGCCATTCAGGCGGCACGGGTGAATCCGGTAAGCAGCCTTCGCTCAGAGTGAGCTTCGGCTGCCGGAGACAGTATCTTGCCGGAGGGAAAAACGGGAAACCTCTCCCGGATCTATAGAAAGTCAATAAGATATTTTGCGGCTGTCCCGAAATCCTGAAGGAGCGTATCGATATAAACATTATTTTTATACGCAACGATTGTAAAACCCGTAAAACAGCTATATGAACGCCGAACAGAATCCCGTCGTTATTAAAGATACCCATGCCAACCCCGCCCCACTGGGATTATTTGGTTTCGGCATGACCACGGTATTATTAAATCTGCACAACGCAGGTTTTTTCGAAATGAATTCCATGATTCTCGCTATGGGGCTTTGCTATGGAGGCACCGCACAGGTAATTGCCGGAATATTTGAATATAAGAAGAACAATACTTTCGGCATGACGGCCTTCATCTCGTATGGCTTTTTCTGGATCAGCCTTGTGGCGCTGATCTTCATGGGCAAATGGGGATGGATCACTGCTGCCTCCGGCCCCGCGATGGTTTCCTATCTTGTGCTCTGGGGCATTTTCACCCTCCTGTTATTTTTCGGCACTCTGAAATTAAACAAAGCGTTGCAGTTTGTTTTCGGATCCCTCACCGTTCTCTTCTTCCTTCTCGCCATCGCAGATGCAACGAAGAATGAATCCATCGGTCATTTTGCCGGCTATGAAGGCATCGTCTGCGGCGCCTCAGCCATTTACGCTGCCATTGCGGTATTGCTGAACGACGTGTATGGGAGGGTGGTGTTGCCGCTGGGCGCGGTGAAGTAAATTGTAGATAGTAGATAGTAGATAGTAGATAGTAGATAGTAGAT
>Ga0157370_10000480_pt1 | contig 49700 bp, 43 predicted proteins | sample C35metaG_FD_113463 | JGI IMG/M metagenome (GOLD analysis project Ga0157370, IMG submission 113463) | Corn rhizosphere microbial communities from Kellogg Biological Station, Michigan, USA - C3-5 metaG | ecosystem: Host-associated > Plants > Roots > Rhizosphere > Soil | place: USA: Michigan...
GTAAAATTAAGCACCAAAGGTAAGGTGGCTTATTCGGATAACGTATATTAGCAACCCATTGTAGGGTACTATAAAAAATGTAAGTATGTCAAAGATTAAAGAAACATCCACAAACTTTGCCAACAGGCAGGCCATCGCTAATGAATGTTCCGAAGTTTATACTTCCATCCTCCTTGGTGGGCAGTGGACGATCCCAATCTGTTCCTGGTTGATCAACGGTAAGCTTAGGTTTTGCGAATTGAAAAAATTCATGCCAAACATTACAGAACGGATGCTTTCCCTGCAACTCCGGAAACTGGAAGACCAAAAAATCGTTAACCGTTTCGTTTATGCTGAGGTGCCGCTCAGGGTAGAATACGAGTTAACCGCAATTGGCTACGAATTAAAACCAATCATTCAAATGCTGGAAAGCTGGGGGGATAGACATAAGCAGTGCATTAAAGAATCAAATGCTGAACTGGGTTAGTTTTTAAATCGAAATTATATCTGAGATTGTATTTTTCGAGATCAATTTTAGTTATATCATCTCAACATAATATATCCAGGAAGAAATCAACGGGTTATTATTCTTGCTGTAAATTTGGATGTAAAGATGTGATCGCCATCTGCCCAGATCATTCAGGATTTTCTACCTACTCTTTTAATGCTAAAAATTCTAAAGGCCTGAAATTTTTGCAATGTTTCGTTTATAGAAAATTTAATTTTTCATAAAGCGTAGATTTAGCAGAACCATCTCCTTTTCATAAGTTGTCATCCTTGTCACTGTTCACAAACCACTGATATTAAAAAGAACGAAATCGATTTCATAAGCGAAATTGGTTTGGTTATGAATGTCAAAGCCAATGGAAATCCTGTCGTTTGCGATCGTTTGTAAAGCCATACATTTGTACCTCGGATTTTTTCATGGTCTTCTGCATCTTGTAGGACTTGTTTTTTTTGAAGAAAATAAAACCCCATGGAATCGATAGTACTAGTTTAAACTGAAAACACTGATACGGATGGAAGCCAGCTTTAGGGTAGATTGATTCACTACAGATAGTATTTGCAGCTCGGGTGAAATTTTTCAATACAATCGTCTACAGGGAAAATTATCAATTAATACATTTGAATTTCAGTTATGGATCAATTAAATTGAAGAAAATATCCATTAAATTGTATTAATTATCCATTCACAGTGCATCGCTACGGGTGCATCTTTGCAATACAAATACATTGATTTTATGGCTGGAGGGTATGGAATCAAACTGTATCCACTATATGGATGGAAAGACACACTTGATTTCGGTTGATTTGATTGTGGGGCAGCCGTGCTGAAGGGATACTCATGGGCCTTAGGAATGAGGGACTATATCTTTTCAGGAAAATAAACAATAAAAATGACTTATAAAGTAAAACTCAGTGAACATGCCGGTATCTGATCTGTTCAAACCGCTTACGCTGTTGCATGGACCATCAATGCGGAACCGTTTCATGATGGCACCAATTGTTAATCAGTTAAGCGAATATAACGGTACGGCATCCGAATTCGACCATGTCTGGTTGGACCAGCTTGCACAAGGGGGGTATGCACTGATCCAGACGGGAGCAAGTACCGTGGAAGCAGGCGGCATCGCATACCCCCGTCAATTAGGTATCCACAGTGATGACCATTTGCCTGGCCTGACAAGGATCGCTTCAAAAATAAGGGAGGGGGGCGGTTTGTCCGCCGTTCAGTTACATCATGCCGGTCATCGTGCCAATCCTATGATGGGTGGCATACCTTCCCCTGCTTCAAATTATTCAGTCCCTGGTGTGGGTGCGATTACTACTCATGAGGTTGAGCGGATCCGTGACAGCTTCATTATGGCTGCAAAAAGGGCTCAGATAGCAGGATTCGATGGTGTTGCATTACATGGTGCATTTGGATGGATCCTGTCGGAATTCATGTCCCCAGACCTGAATGACCGCAACGATAAGTATGGGGGGAGTCTGGAGAACCGTGCACGTTTGACCCTTGAGGTAATTGAGGGGATCCGCCGGGAATGCCGCCCTGATTTTCAGATCGGATGGCGCTTGTCGATAGAGCGTTATGGACACGTCTTGGATGAGCTACGTGCCGTAGCTGCTTATATCTTTGACCGCGAACTGGTCGACTACATGGATCTGGCCCTATGGGATTCGGCTCAGCTCGTTCTGGAAGGACCACATCGTGGAAAAACGATGCTCAGCCTTTTTACTGAACTCCCACGCAAAGGTGTCCGTCTGGGCGTAGCGGGAAAGATCAGCACTGCAAGGCGTGCCGGAGAGTTACTGGATGAGGGCTGTGATTTTGTGCTGATCGGAAGGGCAGGGATTATTCAGCGGGATTTTCCGCTTCAGGTAAAGGCAGACCCTATGTACGAAACAGCAAAGATGCCAGTAATGGCAGAGTATCTGCGTAAGGGAGGACTGCCCGAGCGCTTTATAAATTACCTGCGGGGATGGGAGACTATTGTGATATCCAATTCTCCATAGGTGCATTTTGTAAAAATAGCATTCCGATAACTTTAAATGGGTAAATGGGCACATTGGACGGTTTGTCCATTTAGATAATTTAAACACCTTTAAAAAAGCTGCATTATGTGTATTTGCTTTTACTACCTGATATGCTGCAGGCATCACAGGGAACTATAGGGGGCTGATTTTGTGTTTCACAACAATAATCAGTATTTTCGGTTTTTCCTTCCTAAAATGACCGGCTATCATACCCTTACTGATCATGAGTTGACCGAACTGCTCCGGCAGGGCGATGAACTTGCATTCAGCAGGATTTATGACCGATATTGGCAACCGGCTTTTCAAGCCTGTTATAACCGTCTGCGTGATCGTGAACGCTGCAAAGATATTATACAGAATATATTCACTTCCTTGTGGGACCGCAGGACTGTTGTACAGATCACCAACCTTTCCGCTTACTTGCATACGGCCGTTAAATTCCAGGTTTTGCGTTTATCCGGACAGGAAAAACGAACCGAATTTATTGCCTCCTTCGAAGAACTCGTTACCCAACCCCTGGAAGATAGCGATCTTATCGGCGAACGTGAAGTTCTAAGATTGCTGCAGCTGTTTATTGATGCGCTTCCCGAAAAACGAAGGGTGATATTTATTAAGCGTTACCACAACAATGCTACAACTGCTGAAATTGCCGCTGAACTTGGAATTTCACAGAAGACTGTCCTCAACCAGCTAAATAATGCAGAAACGGCTCTGCGGATGCGGTTAGCAAATATTTTGACACTTTATTTCGTGTTGAACATTTGGCTTAAAAGATAATCCTATATAAAATATCAAATTTTTGTTAAGCCCGCTTGGGAATTAGGCCGTATTGGGATACCTACATATAGGAACTCTACACTTATGCCTGAAAAAATTATTGAAAAGGACTTAAAAAAAATGGTCCGCAGCTATAACGCCGGTCAGGCTTCACCTGAGGAAAGAGCTTTTATAGACGGTTATTATGAATATTTTGATGATAAAAACCTAATTGTTGATGAGCGGACTGGCGAAGAAATGAAGGCATCGGTGATGGCCCATATCACCAGCCAAAAGCGCCTATTCAAAATGCGCCCGGTTTATCGTTATGCTGCTGCGGCATGTCTATTGCTGGCCGTTGTTCTAGGAAGTTATTTTGCTGTGAAAACAGGCTCTGCTGAAGTAAAACTGGTGCTTATAAATGACATTCTTCCAGGCGGCAATAAATCGGTACTGACCTTAAGCAACGGTCAGAAAATTGTACTTAACGATCAGCAAGGGACCCTCGCTATTGAAAGAGGTACTGTTATTGAACTATCAGCTGATGGAAAGATTAATTATGTAAGTGCAAATAACGGCGCGGAAAACCTTTACAACACACTCGAAGTTCCAATGGGAAACCGCCGGACCATAACCCTTGCCGACGGAACAGAGGTTAGCCTTGATGCAGGGTCGGAGCTTAGCTTTCCGGTCGCTTTTAGTGGTAGTGAACGGATTGTTAAATTAAAAGGCCGGGCTTATTTTAAAGTCAGGCATAATGCCGGACAGCCCTTTGTAGTGAAGGTTAAAGATTTATCTGTACGTGATCTAGGGACAGAATTCAACATCGATGCTTATGCTGAGGAGCCGACCATTAAAACGACCCTTTTCGAGGGGAGCGTAAAAGTGAACGGTATACTATTGGTTCCTGGTGAACAGGCGGTTTCCGGCAATAGTGGGATCGGTGTCCAAAAGGCAGATCTGGTTGCAACAGGGGCATGGCGCAATAATGATTTTGTTTTTCGAAATCAAGACTTACATGCTGTCATGCAGCAAATTGCACGGTGGTACGATGTAAAGATAGTTTATCAGGATGCCCCGCAGGACCTGCGTATCCGTGCAGCGATTTCCCGCAGCCGTAACATTTCAGCTGTATTGCAGATGATCCAGGAGACCGGTAAAGTCAGCTTTAGGGTTGAAGGCCGCAAGGTTACGGTGAGTAAATAAAAATTATATATCAACTCTAATTATAAACAATTAACCATAACTGTATGAAAAGACGCTTACGACAGCAACCTTAAATGAACCACGGAAGCCCGCTTTAAAAACGTAAGGATGCTGCAAACACCCTTACGCAAATTGCCAGGCTGACCAGCCCATTAAGGGGCAAAACTTGACCAGTTTCCTTATTTACAATCAACCCAACAAACAAAAGTAATGAATTTAATCACTTTACGGTACCGCATGCCTTTTTTGTGGATACCCAGAACCTGGCTATTGCCGATGAAACTAACCACCTTCCTGCTTTTAGCAGCCATCCTAAGCGTTAATGCTAACAGTTTTGGCCAAAAAGTAACAATCAAATCTCGTAAAGCAACCCTGGAGAGTGTGCTTGAGCAGTTACGTAAGCAAACAGGGTTTGATTATGTGGCCGACGAAAAGTTGCTTGACAATGCCGAAAAAGTAACGGTTAATCTAAACCAGGTTTCCTTGGAGGATGCATTGATCAAGGTATTTGCCAACCAGCAGCTGATATACAGCATAAGTAATAAGGCTATTGTGATCAGGCAAAAGGAAATTTCCTTTATCGATAAGATTACCCAGCTGTTACGGCCATCGATAACGGTCAAGGGAAAAGTAACTGATCAAATGGGCAAACCTATAGCGGGGGCCACAGTAAGGACAAAAGATGGAAAAAGCTTAACCATGACAGACGAAAATGGTGACTTCATATTAAAGGGAGTTGATCAGGATGCTCAGATAAGCGCATCATCAGTCGGGTTTGCCAGCACGGAATTCAAAGCCCTGGCCGAAGCAGGGACTATTGTATTATTTCCCAGCAATACTAAACTTGACGAAATAATGGTCGTGGGTTATGGTACCACAACCAAACGTTTAACTACGGGCTCATCCAGCCAGGTGAAAGGCGCCGAACTTGAGCAACAGCCCGTATCAAACCCGATATTAGGCTTGGCCGGCCGGGTTTCGGGTGCGTTCATCACGCAAAATGCAGGTTATGCAGGGGCTACCCCAAATGTAGTAATCAGGGGACAGAATAGTCTGACGGGAACCGTTAATGGAGTTAGCGACCCACTTTATGTTATTGATGGAGTACCTTTCGGAAGTTTACCTGTTGATCAAACTTCAGGTTCCCAGAACAATTATATGTATACTTTCAGCCCTTTAAATACCATTGATCCTGCCCAGATTGAAAGCATTGATGTACTGAAAGACGCGGATGCCACAGCGATTTATGGTTCACGGGGAGCGAATGGCGTGGTGCTGATCACCACCAAAAAAGGCCGGGCCGGTGTTACCAGATTAGATGCTGATCTCAGTAGCGGTTTTGGAAATGTCACCAACAAAATCAAGATGTTGAGCACCATTGACTACCTGAGCCTCAGGCGCAAGGCCTTCGCTAATGACAATATCACGCCAAATGCCACAAATGCGCCAGACCTTTTCACATGGGACCAGAATGGCAATAGCAATATTCCTGATCTGCTGATCGGCAATACCCAGCGTCAGACAAAGGCAACTATATCGGTATCCGGAGGTGACCAATTTACACAGTTCCTATTAGGGGGCAGTTATCGCTACGAATCAACGGTGCTTAAATCCAGCACGGCTGATAAGGCTGTACAGCTTCATTCCAGCGTGCAACACAATAGCCGTGACGGTAAATTCGGCATAAGCTCGATAGTGAGTTATAACGCAGATAATAACACGGTACCCAATTATTTTTTAAATGCCATGAACTATAGCCTGCCTCCAAATTACCCACTGTATAACAACGATGGAAGTTTGTATTTCAGTACAGGTTACACCAATCCTTTAGCAGCGTTCAATGGTTATTACAATGTAAAAACCGATAACCTCATTGCAAATGCGACTTTGCATTACAGGATATTCCCTGATTTGGATTTAAAAGTCAATGCAGGTTATAATTACATCAATACGTTCAGCAGCACGGTTGTACCATCTACCGCTAATAATCCAATTTATAATTTGCAGCCGCAGGCTACCCTTAGCAATAACGTCAATAAAACTTATATTGCCGAGCCACAGATCAATTATACCCATACCTGGGGCAAAGGAAAATTAACGGCTTTATTGGGCGGTACCTGGCAGGAAGTAACCCAGATGCAACCTTATTTCGCTTTGGGTACTTTTACCAATAACCAGTTAGCTACCAGCATTGCCGCGCTGAATATCCTCTATAAAACATCAGGTTCATCTGATTATAAGTACCTTTCGGCTTTTGGCAGATTGGAATATGAATGGGATGGAAAATATATGGTCAGTGGAAATTTCCGTCGGGACGGTTCGTCACGTTTCGGTTCGAGCCAGCCTTTCGGAAGCTTCGGTAGCGGTGCTGCCGCTTGGATTTTCTCGAGAGAATCCTTTATCGCCAATAAACTGCCATGGTTGAGTTTTGGTAAGATTAAACTGAGCTATGGTGTGGTTGGTAACGATAAAACCCTTGCTGATTATGCCTACTTAAGCACCTATGGAGCCGGTAGTTCATATGGGCCTGTCCAAAGCCTGTACCCGCTCCGCATCCAAAACCCTTATTTGCAATGGGAAGTAAATAAGAAATTTGATGTGGCTATAGATCTGGGATTCTTGAAAGACCGGATATTTCTGACCGCGGGCTACTATCGCAATCTTGCCAGTCACCTGCTGGCCAATATTTCTCTTCCTACCCAGAACGGGTTTGGCTACTACCAGGGAAATCTGCCCAAGGGTGCTGTCGTAGAAAACCAGGGCTTTGAACTTGAACTTTCGACCGTAAATATAAGAAGCAAAACGTTTAGCTGGAATTCGTCGTTGAACTTTACAGCTTCAAAAAATAAATTGTTATCGTTTCCAGACCTGCTTTCTTCAAGTTATGCCAGCACTTTTGAGGTTGGACAATCACTTAACCCACGCTTTGTCTACCGCTCAACAGGCATCGCAAATGGGATTCCAACCGCGCAGGATTTAAACGGAGACGGTGTGGTCACCTCTGGTTTATATGCTAATAACGGCTCGGGGGATAGGATTGCATTTGGCAGTAACGATCCGAAGTTCTACGGTGGTTTTAATAATACGGTTTCGTATAACGGATTCACGCTGGACTTTCTTTTTCAATTTGTAAAGAAAACAGCCCAGCGCGGCGACCTGGCCTTTACATCTTATCCGGGCATGAATGCCAACATTCCGCAGTCTTTGACGGATTTACCGCTCAAATATTCGACGTCTTATGGTACGCCTGCGCTTAATGCCTACACCTTTTACGCCGGTTCTGACGCATCCATTGAAGATGCTTCCTACATTCGTTTAAAGAATGTTTCTCTGGCATATAACCTGTCGGCCGACTGGACCAAAAAGCTGAGGATGTCAGCACTGCAGGTTTATCTGCGTGGTCAGAACCTGTTGACAATTACCAGGTACAAGGGTTTCGATCCGGAGACAGGCCTATATCAATTACCTACTTTGCGAATGATGGTTGCCGGTATAAAAACAACATTTTAAAAACTCCACAATGAAAAGAAATAAAATAAATAATGATTACCGGTCTTTGAGGTTTAAAGCCGTGTACAAAATGACATTGGCAGCAATGGGATTAATGATGTTATTCACCCTGAATAGCTGCAAGAAAATGCTGGAAGTAGACCCTGCGGGTTCCCAGTTGCTATCCAGTAGTGTATTTACTGATTCAGTTACCGTTCAATCGGCCATTGCAGGAATGTATCTGAACCTCAATCAAACAAGTTCGCCCTATTCTGCTTCGCTGTCTTACCTGCCTGGTTTCAGTTCAGATGAAATGACATACGTGAGTGGCATAGGCGGCACATACGATGGTTATATCAATAACGGCATATTATCTAATAACGATGAACTAAGCCCCATCTGGAGCATATCGTATAACATGATATATCAAGCAAATGCCATTATTGAAGGTATGGCATCATCAAAAAACATTTCGGTAAGTTTCCAAAACCAGGCTGTTGCCGAGGCCCGGTTTATCCGCGCGTATTGCTACTTTCATCTGGTCAATTTATTCGGTGATGTACCATTGGTACTTATAACTGATGTTAATAAAAACAGTGTGATGGGCAGAACACCTTCCGCGGAGGTTTACGCACAGATCATATCGGACCTTAAATTTGCGCAAAACACGCTTCCTTCCGATTATTCACGTTCAGGCAATTCGCGTACCAGGGCAAATAAATGGGTAGCCACAGCTATGCTTGCCAGGGTCGATCTATATCTTTTGGAATGGGCCAGTGCGGAAGCGGAAGCCAGCGCGGTAATTAATAATTCATCCCTGTTTAATTTAAATTCTGATCTGAACAAGGTTTTTGCCCCTAACAATACCGAAGCGATATGGCAGGTATATAACGATCCCAATGGATTTACAGCATATGCATCAATGGTATTGCCAAATGCGGTTACCAATATACCTACTTTCGTGTTAACTCCATCGCTGGCATCTGCCTTTGAAACGGGCGACGCGCGAAAAACCAGCTGGACAAACACACTGGTTTACAACGGAACAACCTACAACTACCCCTACAAATACAAAAGTATTGTATCAGGGGCCAATGCTGAATATCTGACGATGTTGCGGCTCGGCGAGCAATTTTTGATCAGGGCGGAAGCAAGGGCAAAACAAAATAATATCAGCGGGGCGGTAGCGGATATCAATAAAATCCGGGCCAGGGCAAGAACTTCAACTTCCGATCTTGCAGATTATTCCAGCAATATCAGCAGTGATGCCGCTTCCGCTGCTATCGCCAAAGAACGCAGAATTGAGTTATTTGCTGAGCAGGGGCACCGCTGGTTCGATTTAAAACGTACCGGTACAGTCAATGCTGTAATTGGCGCGTTAAAACCCGCTTACTGGAAGCCTACGGCCGCGCTTTATCCAATCCCATTATCGGAAATAAGCCAAAATAATAAATTAAAGCAAAATCCTGGCTATAACTAAATATCAAACTGGCGGCAGGTCAGTCAGTCGCCAGTTTGCTGCTGATCTGCGTTACATCTGTACAACTAAACGACCGGTGGAATGGACTTGCCTTGATATTTGAAAAAAAATTATACGATATGAATAAGAATAAAATGAAAAAAATTACCACCATAATGATAGCGGCAATGCCTTTGCTAGGTTTTGCGCAAAGTGTTAATTTTACGGTAAGGGCCAAAATAGCCAATACCACAGCTGCTAACCAGGCACACCTTATTTTCTATAAGGATGGTGACCCGGTCTTCGCTACAGCCAAACTTGAAAATGGTGAATATGTATTCCGTGGTACAGCACCCGATTACCTTAAGGCCTCCTTTTTCATTGACAATCGAGGATTTGGATATGTTGATGGTAAATTTCCGGATCCTCTTGAGATCCGTTTGGAGAATGGTACAATCAATATCGTGGCTACCGATTCGGTGAAAAATGCCATGGTAACAGGGGGGGCGTACACTAAAGACTTTATGGCCTATAAGAATTTTATAGCAAAACAGACAAGCCTGTTCGAGCGGACCAGGGGCAATGAGGTAATTGCCTTTCAGGATAAGAAGTCGAAGGAAGAGCTCGATGCGCTTCATGCTAAGGTGAAATCAGCGTACGAGCAATGGATTGAACGGAATATTTCCTATGCTAAAGCTTATCCGGGTTCCTATTCCAGTATTGATGCACTCTCGAATTCGTTAACTGAGGAAAACGGAATAAGTGTGATAAAACCCATATTTGATGCGATGTCAGCTGAGTTGAAGCAAACTCCGGCGGGAAAAATGCTCAATAACCGGTTGACCGCAGTACGTGATACCAAAATTGGTGCTTTGGCACCTTTGTTTACCCTTGCCGACACCACAGGGAAACCAATAAGCTTAAAAGCGTTTAGGGGTAAATATGTTTTTATAGATTTTTGGGCTTCATGGTGTCATCCATGCAGGGAAGAAAACCCCAATTATATCGCAAACTATAAAAAGTATAAGGTTAAAGGCCTTGAAATACTGGGTGTCACTTTAGATAAGCCCCGTGAAAAAGATAAGTGGATTGAGGCGATCAATAAAGACGGACTTTTATGGCCCCAGGTAGGGAATCTGACTATAGGAAATCTGGATGTGGCCAAATTGTATAATATCACGGCAATCCCGCAGAACTTTCTACTTAATCCAGATGGTAAAATAATTGCCTCAAATCTGCGCGGCGAAGAGCTGGGCAAAAAGCTGGCCGAAGTATTTGACGGGCATCAGTTGAAATAACATTATCGTTGGTTTGAAAGCGGTACAGGAAGATTAAGGTCTGACTATACCGCTTTTTATTTTATACTTCGTAGTGATCTGCTTTTACAAACCTCCAAAAAATGATGCTGGTGCCTGTGCTGGAGAATACCTTCTCCACAATTGACCTATAATTTATCTGGTTTTATACCCGATATCAACAAACCTCGAGTCGAAATCAGTCTTCTCATCAATTGTTGAACTCGAAAGGGATGCTGACTGAAGCGCTGAAATTATTTTTCTTAGCAAGAGTGTAAACTAGCTTTCCCTTATCCTGATAGCTATTGGTCAGACGCTGGGCGAGATTGGAAAGTCCGTTAAGGAGCCCGTTGTCGTTGATGCCACTGCTTTTTAGATTAAATGTTTCGATCAATAATTTCCCTTCTTTTTTCATGAGCCTTATAGCGCGCGGGTTAGCAGGATCGCTAAGGTTCACGTGCTTGAGCATGTTCTAAACAAGGGATAAGAGTACGATGGGATAATCTGTGCATGTTTTGCCTCGCTCTGCTAGTCAAATTCTATCCGGCTGAGCTTGAGCAGGTTTTCGACCTGTTGTATTTCATTATTGATATCAACCTTTTCCGGGCCACGCTCGCTGGACAATGCATAACGCAGGAGTTTGGAATGATACCAGACCGCGTCAGCCAAACTGGGGGATAATACCCTGGTACTATCGTGGATATAGGTTAAGCTACTGAGCATAAAGTGGGGATTGATCTGTACCCTGAGGTAGGCATTTCTGGCGTTTGCGAATGCGAGCGCTTGTCAGGATTCGTGAAGTTCGCTCTCTGATGCCTTTTTTTCCAGTGCCCCTGATTTTTTTAAGATCGTAACGCGGTTTTGGAACAGTATTGCTTAAACTATAGTATACGAACGCCGTATTTACTTTTTTGCAGTTTAAAGAATCGCTGCATAAAAAGAATATAGATGATGCGATAACTTTTGCCATTTCTATCAGGTTAAGACCAAAACTGATGACAGCTTTGGAGCAATTATTGCTTTAATGCCTTTGGTCCTTGGTATAGGCGCGGGAGCACAGTTGCACCAATCGCTAGCTATTGCTGTTATCGGAAGTTTTATTGTGGCATTGCCACTATTGCTAATTGCGTTGCCGAGGCTGATAAGAAGGTTTTATAGGAGCAAGACAAGATGATCCAGGCAGACTTAATTTTTACCAATCTCCTTAAAAGCAGTTAAATAACATTTTAATCAACCTTCCACGTTAAATAAATCACTATTTTCCCTACGCCGGTTCGTTTTATAATTTTTAAATTGCCGCTTGGCAAGCTATTTTTTACCTGATGCCCCTAGGCAGATCCCAATAGAGGATCTCCAGTCGGTTGCGATGCCAATTCTTTTATCTTTAACAACAATCAATGTCAGGTATCTAACATATTAAAGAATTTTGAAAGAGCTTTATTACGGTAGCTCTTACTCATCGCTTGCTATCCTAAACTTCGAATATTCTCATTAGTAAATACTTTAGTTAACCTTTTCCATAAATGTGTTTTTCTAAAGTTATGCTGACATTGGTAATAAAATAATTGCCATTTTCTTTTCCATAGGAAAACGTTGCCTGGTTGCCATAAATATGCAGCAGTCTCTGTCCAATACTAGAAAGCCCGGTATGGAATCCTGTGTCGTTGATACCGGCGCTGATCAGGTTACTGGTCTGGATAACCAGGCTGTTGTTCAAAGCCGATATGGTGATCTTTCCTGGGTCAGTGACGATGCTGAGATTACCGTGTTTAAGCATGTTTTCGGCCAGTGACAAAAGAACGAACGGGATAACCTCAACGTCTGCCAGGTTGCGGTCATAACTGAAAGTGATAAAGGTCTGTGCCTTCCTGATCTTGGTTATCTTAAATAAGTTCTCGATCTGCTCGATTTCTAAATTAAGCGGTATCTTCTCCGGACCGCGCTCGCTTGCAAGCGCATACCGTAAGAGTTCGGACAGATAAAGAACTGCTTGTCCTGCCTCTGGTTCAGATAGTCTTGTGCTGTCATAGATATAGCTCAGGGTGCTGAGCATGAAGTGTGGGTTGATCTGGGCTCTTAAATAGGCATTTTTGGCTTCTGCCAGTTCAAGGTTAAGTTGTGCACGGTGCCTATCTTTCTCGGCGGATTCTTTTTCCAGTTCATTCGTGCGCTCCAGTATCGCTATACGGTTCTGGAAAAGAAACAGCGTGATGCCAAAGCCCGCAAAATAGATTCCCCTATAAACCGTTCCGCTGATAAATATTTTTGTGATCCCGGCATCGCCGAAAAATACTTCGCTACTGATCTTTCCGAGGATACGGTCAGCAAGGTTACTGGCCATTAGAAAAAGTAACATGGATAAGGGCGCAAGAATCATCAGCAAGGGATAGTTCTTTTGCTTTTTTCCAATGGTTTTTGGGAGAATAAATTTAGCCACCAGGTAAACCAGTGCGATGTTGATCGGGTAATGCATCAGGTAGTTTTTTGGACTACCGTAGACACCGGTTATAAACTTTACCGAGGTAACCTCGTAGGCGATAAAGCATGACCAGAATGCAATGTGCCAAAAGTAGTTTTTTATAAGATTTCTCATTTTTTTTCTTGTCGGTTTACGACTTCGCCACGGAGATAGTATACTTGGCCACGGGCGGTCTTTTTGGGGTTTTTAGCAGGCTAGTTTTCTTTTATGAAATCGAAAAATAGCCCTAAATTAACTAAGAAGACGGTATTTGTATTCCGCTCTTCTTTAGCAGCAGATCCTCTGACGACTGATCCCACAGTATCAACGGTTACCATAATTACAACAAGCTATGTGCTTTTGAGCAATAGGTGAGATTACTTTCTTTTTGTTTTTAGCCAGATGCTATTGACCCAGTTCATGAACTGGGTATTATAATTGGGGGACATGAGCACGTCGTACTTTCCGACATTGATTGTGTTCCCCGAGATGCCCTTGACATGGCTGGAGTTGATGATGTAAGAACGTTGTATCCTGTAGAAATTTGCACTGCTGGATAAGCGGTCTTCTATCTCGGTAAAGGTCATATACACTGAATAATCTTCCTGCTGGGTGTATATATGGATATGGTTGTTGGAGCCTTGTATGTAGGCAATCTCGTTTTTAAGTACCCTGGCAAGTTCGGTTTTTTCCAGCCCTGTGCGCAGGAAGAAAGAATCTTCGGTTTCGCGTTCCAGCACCAGGGGCGTAAAAAACTCTTTAAGTACCACTTCGGTGTATTTTACGAATTTTGGCAGATCGAAGGGTTTTAACAGATAGTTTCTTATTCGGAGTCCGAAGGCATCAAGTGCATAATCCGGATAGGAGGTTGTAAAGATAATGTGGTGCGGGGTATCGCGTAAACTTTCAGCCAGGTTCATGCCCGAGAATCCAGGCATGTCTATGTCACAGTAAATCAGGTGCGGAGTGTTTTGCAGGGACATCTCTGCCAGTGCCGCTAAAGGATTCGTATAGGTTTTGATCAGGGCGAGCCTTGGCATCTGAGCGACATAGTCGGTTATGGTACGGATTGCGCCTGTCTCATCATCGACGATGATACAGGGAACTGTGTTTTTCATAGTTCATTAATTTAGATATGTCCAATTTAGGTATTATTCTATATGGGAATGTGTTTGTAATAGGATTGATAGGTTGGTTATATTGATTTACTGACTTGGGTATCAAAGTTTATCGAATTATATATGAATGGTTTTACGATTTTTGCTTTTACTGTTACCGCGTATGCGCCGTACGATAGGACACTTTAGGCTAAGTGTTGTTTTCCTTTTTCCTGATTTATCTGTGGAAGGGGATAGGGATAGTTTCTTTGGTGTTTATTTTTGGAGTAGCGCTGGCAGAACGGGGAAGGTAAGCAAGAGTGTTTAGCGCTATAAAAAAGGGATAATCAAGTTCATGATTACCCCATCTAAATTAACGCTCTCAGGCTTTCGCCGGATGTAGGGCTCTCAACCCCTACTGGACAATTATACGTAAAAATTTATTATCCGGTTTCCTTCCGAATATTTTTAAATGAAAAATATCCATTTTCTGTAGACTATCGCTAACCGTGTTTCGATTACTGGTATCATATTTTTAGTGCAAATGTACAGGATCGTTAAGCTGTAAAAGGACTTTCGCGGCATAAACGCTGCGCTATTTATTCCACGGTTCCTTGTACACTTTAACTTGATCCCGTCTTTCTCCGGCAAAAAAAAATATGGCTACTTTAGATCAGACAATCAAAAACACATATGGTGAAATCTTCCACCGATCCTTGGTAACAGATCAATTTATCTTCTTCACCGATGACGGTGACGGTATCCTCATGTTTTACGTTAAGGATCCCCAGAGACAACCGCTTGAGGGTTATGGAGCAAACGAATTACTGATTGAGGTGATCCTCGATAATGACTGGAAATGGGCCAGTGAGGATATGAAATACAATATCCTGTGTATCATTGAAACTGATTCAGATCAAAGTGATCCATCATTGCCTTAAGGTCAACCAGATCTAATCCATCAGCACAGGAGTTGCACAGCCTTTCGAATGTTCGTAGAACATTAGCGTTAGCCCGCAGTGGACTGAGCTCAACGTTTTTCTTAAAATCGCATGACGCTCTGTACTTTGGCAAAGTATAGCCTAATAGTTTTGTTCCACAGTTCAGGAGGTAGCTATGACTGCTATGAACGTTTATACATAGATAAAAACCCGCGGTAAATTTTCTTAGGCCGGTTTATGGGTTTTAAAAAAAACAGCGCGGTAAAGTCTACCGTGTTGCATTTATAAATGATTTCAACCTAGTTTTACCTACGGGGAATTGATGTTGTATTACCATAATTTTTTATCCAGATGTATTTTTAAACAACGGATTCTAATCAGGTAATTTTTATTATAGCTATTTATTGCTGTTCAAACATCAGCTTGTTGTTTTCGGTATATAGAAAAGTGGTACCCTTACCGAGATAGTTATGGATCGGATATTTGCTATCCATGCTTTTTAAGGATGTTACCAGGTTTTTGGTAACCATTTGTAGCCGGTTTTTGAATGTAGTTCTTTTTTCTTCAAGGCCTTTTATTTCTACTTCATTGATAGACGCGTCAATATCGTGGCCGATATTGTGGATTTTGTTGAGAAGATCTAGATATTGATTGAATTGTTGCTGAATCGTGTCGGTGCTCATATTTTCAGTAAACGGGAAAATCTTCAAAATAGTTTTCGTAGTAAAGATTTATAACTTGATAATGATGACAAAAGGGCCTCATAGATATACATTATTTGTTCTGGAACGATGCCGCACCCGTCCCTGATAGGTAAGAAAAAAGTTTGGCTGTCCTATTTTCAATAAATGATGGGTATTCATTCAATCTGGGTACAAATTTAGGTTTCATAGTTGGCACGCGGAAGAAATTCCGGCATAAACCCTCCCGGGGGCTTTTATGCACTTTCCATTTATTCCGTTGCTTCTCCCGGCTTTGGCAACCATTAAACCGATGGATGCACCATAATTAAATTAAAATATTATGGAAAATGTAAATTATCAGGTAGCAGAAATCGAAATCAGTTACAGACCTAAATTCAAAGTGGCAGAGCGGCCAAAGGTTAGTTCTTCTGATGCGGCCTTTAAAATATTACTGGGCAGCTGGGATGTAGGTAGGATTGAGCTATTGGAAGAGTTTAAGGTAGTGATGCTGAGCAGGCAGAACCGGGTGCTGGGTGTTGTAGATATTTCAAGAGGCGGATTTTCGGATGTGGTTGCCGATCCCAAAGTCATTTTTTCCATAGCATTAAAATCATGCGCAAGCAGTCTCATCGTATCTCATAACCATCCCAGCGGGGAGCTGCGTCCAAGTGCTTCTGATATCGCACTTACTTCAAAGCTTGTCTCTGGCGGGCAGATCCTTGGGATCACCGTTCATGATCATCTGATTGTTTCGCCCTATGGCTATTTTAGTTTTAGGGACGAGGAAATGATGTAGGTATCATATTCACAAGCTGATCAATCTCGCTGTTTAGGGATTGATCGGCTTTTTTTGTGTCCGTTTATCTGATGGTTTTGAAAATTCTTGCGACTTTCTTATTGGCTCGCTCCATATTTTACTGAACGGCTCCTGCTTTTCCATTATCCGCATTAGTGGGATTAAACTGATGATTGATCGATCTTTGATATTTATTTTTTTGGAAAGTACGCCCTTTCCGTTCTATTATCTGGTAATGGTTTTAAGGCCGTTGGACCCGTGATTCCGGAACTTTTATCTTGCAAAATTTATCGTATCGATCAGCCACCCGCAAAAACAATCCCTGCTTGCCATCAGGCATCCGATATATAAAATAGGGATAGTGAACAACAGTAGAAAACCAAAATCTATCCAGGCGGTTTTACACTGTTTTCGCCGCAAGCACTTAATAAAGTCCGTGATGAAACCGATTGCTAAAACGACTAATATAAAAACCAGCAGGACTGCTATCCCTAGCCCGGCATCTGTTGGGTGTTCTCTTTGCCTGTTTGCTTTGAATGCCATTTGTGCATAGAAATACAAAATTAATAATGGCACCGCAACAGTTAAGAGGCGGATGAGAATAGGTTTAATCAGTTTCATTTTTTCTGGAATATTCGGGGGTGAAAACATTGTCCTGTATTTGTGCAGTATATCTTTTTACCCATTCGATGTAATAATATTCAGCAGATAACTCATAAGCCCAAAGATAGGGCATTGCAACGAGCAAGGGAAGATTGATGTCGATAATAAAGCCGTCCTCGGATAAGTAGACCACCGTCAAAGTTTCGCAGTAGGGACATCATAGCCCAAACCTATCTATTAAACAAGTTGGCTATAATTGGCAAAACAGGTGTTTAGGTGGCTATAGAATAAAAAAAAGAGGTTTTTGCAGAACCGAAGGGTGAGACAATTATGTACTCACAGGCCTAAGAATAAGGCATGCAATTGATCATAAAATAAAGATAGAGGTTTTTGCAGAACCGTAGAGTGAGACAACTATGTACTCACAGTCCTAAGAAAAAGGAATTCAACGGCGGGCCTCATGTAAAACAGATAAATAATATTATAGGTGATAAACTAGCTTAAAGATATATGAGGCTGCCTATACAGCTGTAAAGGTCTGTTATTTAATCCCCACGAAACGCTATGGGACATTTGCCACAAACAACACAGTTTTTTCCAAGATACTTGACGGATCTAGTCGAAACAAAATGATAGTAAAAAGGCCTCAATTTAGAGGAGAAGATTATCTACGATTCAAATTGGTTTTTGAAGCAAGTGTAGTATCTCCTTCTTACTCATATAGTCAGCTAACTGTCCTAGCCACGTGTATGTAAATTCTTTTTTATTAATTAGTTCCTGCGGTGAGATTGAACAAACATCCTTCAATGTCCTAAAACCCATTCTTTCACATAATTTGCAAAATGCAACGTCAAATCCTAGTTCTCTGAAACTGGAGCAGAGTATTTTGTCAACTTCCATAGATTGTGTGTTTAATTATCATTTTAACATATTTTAATAAATGGTTAATTATTTCTTCAGGGTTAGCATCCATTTCTCATAGATTAATGGGGTTACTACCAGCCATGCCCATAATTTCCAGTTTCGTGGAGCCACGTTCTACCACATTTTTTACATTTGTAAAAGTATTCATCTACATTCCCAAATTAAGGGTTATCACTGCTTAACAAAACTGGATAAAAAGACCGGGATGAGTCCGACTTTAGGTATTCAAGTTTGTATAAGAAATCCTCAGATAACTCACTATTGTATAGTTTGATTAAAAAGGTCTCAACAATGCCCACATCCGAAATAGCCATAGAATCAAAAAGCAGCATCCTTTGGAATTCGGTATTTGTATGTAAAATGCAGATATATTTTCCAACTATGTTTATACTTACGACATCATCGGCGTATATATTTTTCCGTATTTCTATATCTTGGGCATACTCTTCTCCAAAATGATTGATATTTTTAGAAATCTTCTCTGGATCCTGGGTATAGTTCAGAAAGCTGTCATTATTGTCGGCATCTACGTATAATACAATTGGGTTCTGGTTCATAAGAATCGTTTCTTAAACCTAGTAAACGCCTAGCGTAAAAACAAGTAGTTTTCATATTTTGCAGGCTATTGGTCAGAATGGAAAGGTTGCCATACTTTTTTATTGCCAATATTCCAAAAATTGATCTTCTAAACAGGGGCTTAAATCACTAAGCCCCTCTATTGTTTTTGCCTTTAGAAATCAGCTTCTGCCTTATTGTAATGATGTCTTCTTCTACCTCCCGTTGAATTTCAAGCATGGTGTTGATAAATGCTGACAAACCGGCTTTGTGACAACGCTCACATGAGCCATAGAGCGAATGTTGTTATGGTTATAATTGTAGATTAGCATTAGATGAGTCTACTTTTATTAATTCATATTTTTCGTTTATCCAATTAAGTTCGAAAAGATCTCTGTTAATTACTAGCACCGGGTAATATAAGAAGTCGTGCCAGTAGCTATCAACCCTATTGTTGTCCTCGACATCTGTTGCTTCTTCACAAAATTGCATAATTTTTGCAAAGACTAGATGTAAGGCAATTAACTCTTTTTGCTATATATTAACAACTTTCGGAATTAGTTTTCTTGGTCTTTCCTAAATTTTAGGAGTTTCCTATCTCATCGTACTCTGTCATTTTAGTGTCTAGTCCTGGATGGAAACGCCAACCTTCGCCTTCAGTTAGCTATTGATGAAAAAAAATGTCAATTAAACCTTGTAGGCAGTAAGCCGCTTACTTTGTGACAAGACCAGAAAACTTTGAATAGTGCCAACCTGTGGATGGATTGCAATTCGATCTCTTAAAAAATCATTGTAAGCAACCATATTTGGGGTGGCTATTTTGAGCATGAAGTCAAAATTTCCGGTTATATGGTAACATTCCATTACCTCCTCATGCAAATTCATTTCCTGCTTAAAGCCCTCAATGTCGCTTTTGCCATGCGATTTCAATTGAACTAGGGGGAAGGCAACAAAAATGCTTTTGATTTTTTGCGGATTAACCAGCGCAACATATCTATCTATAAAGCCCTCTGCCTCTAATTTTTTAATTCGCTCCACAATATTTGTTTTGCTCCGATTAAGTTTTCCCGCAAGTTCCTTGTAAGTCAACTCCCCATCCAGCTGAAGCAGATTCAACAGTTCAGCATCAATTCCATCTAATTGATATTTATTCATTTGCAAGATTATAACTTGGTTAGAGATCGCAAAACTATTAAAATGTAAATGAATCTTGCAATAATCAGTGTATGCAAAAAATTAAACCTTGTGATTTCACATACAAATAGTTGCCGGATAAGCTTGTGTTGGGAAACGATATTTTGTAAGCACTGATTGGGGTCTTCAGAAAGCCAATATAATTTTGTTTAATATGCTATAAAAGTAATTTTGACCATAGTTGCTTCAATGTTTTTTGGTTGCTTATTTACTGCTGACTTTTGTTCCAGTCAAATGAAAATTCTGTTATGGAGAATCAAAAAAATCATGCGCTGGGCCGGGAACCGGTTAAAATTGAGAAATTCCCGCGTGTGGTTTCCGGTGCCTGTTATGATCAGCGCGCTAACAACAAACTGTTGCGCTTTCAAACTCGGATTGGATCGCTATTGAGTGTCCCTTCAGATTATCATATTTTGCTTTATGATCTTAAGCAGTTAGGAGGGATAAATATTTTTGCACCCCTGAAGCTGAAGGAAAATTCCCGCTGCGGTTTTCTTGATACTGGCTCGCGGTCTTCCTTAGCGATATCGCTGGCAAGAAATTATCATGAGGTAGAAATAATCGGTTCATCCAAAGAGTCGAATTATAATTATGTTCCTAAATCTGACTGGATACCTTTCAATATTTCTTTCCTTCATTTCACTTCAACCAACGAAAAAGAGGGGAATAGGAAAACAGGATTTCCCAAGATTAAAATTCCGATGTTGCTGGATATGTCATCAGATCTGTTTTCAACCAAGGTGATAATTGAGGGTTTTTCAATGATATATGCCATAGGAAATAATCAAATTATACCAGATGATTTATGCCTTGTTATTATTCAAAATCGCTTTTTAAACACTTCAGGATATAAGTTGCTTGCTGAACCAGGTCTGTTGGGACAAGGTGGGCGCTTTGTGCAAGGGGTTTTTAAATCGATGTTCCTGCTTGATCATAATTTGCGCGAGCTGGAAGAAACAGGTGGAGTAATTGAATATAGGAAAAGATACGAAGAACTTTCCGGAATTCTATTTAAGGAAATTGAACGCAATTCGAAATTTTGCTGTTCAGTTGATCCGGCTGACAGAGCTATAATTGCAGTAAGATTTTCCCTTTTAAGTAGCGATGACATCTTACCGTTCGCAATGCATCTGGATGCCGGTAATTTCAATGTGATCATCCGGTGTGCTTACGGTGAGTTTTTGGTATTGATTGAAAAGTTTTTAGAAAAGGAAATCAGGAAGCTAATATGTTTAATGCAGGAGTTCGAATTGAAGTAGTTTTATACCCAGTCATCATAAAGAATTTCGATGTGATTTTGGAAAGAATTTAAATTTTAGAGAAGTTAATAGTTCCGTTTAATGATGAGAAAAGGTCGGTGGATGCCGGCCAGTCCTCTGTCAAAACACCATTATAGCTAAATAAACTTGATTTAATAAAAAATGAAAATAGACCTTATAACAAAAGAAGACCTGGCTGACTTTAAAATGCAGCTCATCGAGGAAATTAGAACACTTTTGCAACCCCAAAAAAATATGCAGAAAAAATGGCTTCGCAGCGCAGAGGTGCGAAAGATGCTGAATATTTCGCCTGGCACTTTACAAAACCTACGTATCAATGGAATGCTTCCTTTTACCAAAGTTGGAAGCATTGCTTATTATGAGGTAACAGACATAGAAAAAATGATGCAGAAAGGAGGTTCGAATGTCCAACTTGTTAGAAAAATTAAATGATTTTTTAGCTGTATCAGCAGAGAAATTTTTGTTCGGACGCACGCATATATGTCTATATTCGGCAATATTGATAATGTGTCAACAACAAAAACGTGGGAATACAATAGAGGTGAGCCGAAAAAAGCTAATGCTCTTATCTCAGATTAAATCTAATGCGACCTATCATAAGTGCATAATGGAACTGGTGAACAATAACTATATCAGCTATATCCCTTCCTATCATCCAATTCTTGGTAGCCAAATTGTTATACTCTGAGCAAAAGGGGAGCAGTTTTAAAGTGCATCCGACTAAATATCATTAAACTACTCTTTATCAATTCTTCCATTATGATTTTGCAATACGCTTCAGATTTACACCTGGAATTTCCAGAAAACTATGACTACCTCATGCGGAGTCGTATACAACCTCAAGGTGATATAATGATTTTAGCTGGAGATATTGTTACTTTTTCACAGCTTCAAAAACGAATGGATTTTTTTAATTACCTCTCTGATAATTTTGAACAGGTTTATTGGCTGCCCGGCAATCACGAATATTATTATGGTGATATCTCCAGATGCCAGGGAAGCGTTAGCGAAAAGATTAAAGACAACATTTCGTTGGTAAACAATGTAAAGATTTCTGTTGCTGATTCGGACCTTATTTTTTCAACAATGTGGTCCAATATCAGCCTACAAAATGAGCGGCAGATTCGCGATTGTATATCCGATTTTTATGTAATTCGTAATCATGGTAACATATTCACGCCTGTAGATTTTACTAGTTTACATAAACAAAGTGTAGCGTTTATCGAAGATGAGCTTTCTCGGCAAACCAGACAAAACAAAATTGTAGTTACTCATCATGTTCCGACCTTATTTAATTATCCTGTTAGATTTCTCGGAAGTACATTAAACGAAGCTTTCGCTGTAGAACTAAGTGAAATGATTGAGAAATATAAACCAGCTTACTGGGTATATGGGCACCATCATGAGAATGTCCCTGCTTTTAAAATAAACCAGACAACGATGCTTACCAACCAATTGGGCTATGTAAGAAAAAAAGAACATGCAGGTTACAGTGCCTGCAAAATTTTTGAAATATAGAATAGAAAAAAAATCTTAAAATAATACAGATGGCGAGATAAAGTTAATCAAATGGATACTAACTGAGATTTCGCTTTTTGCAGGAATGCTGGTCAAGGCAGCTAAATTTGAACTCAATGCAGATTACAACGAAAGTTTTGAATTTAAATTTAAAGATGGAATTGCTTTCAAGCCAATGCAGATGCTTTGGTACTTTGCCAGCACCATTGACCTCAACTGCAATACTGTAGATAAACCAGAGAGGATTGACCCCGCTTCACCAGAAATAAATTTTCTATTAAGTATTACTTTCTCAATTGATTGTTGATTTGGTGGAAGGGGTCAACCAGATTGGTTCATCCAGTTTGGCCTCATTTCATGGGAAATAGCAACAAAAAGAGCTGCATCACCGAAAAGCACCTCCTCACTGCGTGCTTTAATTTGTAACTCTACGAATGTGCCATCTGATTTCCTCAATACAGCATCTATACCAAAATCGTCAACCAGAGGAACATAGATATCTAAACCTTCTTTTAGCATAAGACCCAGTACATAATATTCCATTCGTTTGCCAAATCCGGCACGATGTCGGAACTTTTTTGTTTCAAGAACTGGATTTAGGTCTGCATGTGGCATAATTTTTATAATTAAGATAGATGTGGAGATTCTATTGATCTATTCTTTGACTAGCAACGGGCCACTTTAGGCATCCTAAAGCTTTAGCTTTTTTACTTTTTTACTTTCTTCAATCTTGTTATTAAGTCTGTCTATTTTTTTTTCTAATTTATTCATCTTATCCTCAGTTGTATTTGGTAAATAATACGGAGCAAATAAGGATATGACCGTTGATAAAATGCCAAGTAAAATTGAGAATACCGCCCACTTAAAGTTGGTTACATTATTCCGGTCGTTTATATTTTGAGACAATCTAGTCAGATAAATATATTGAATACTATTGATCACAACAGAGATGCCTTCCAAATATTGTTTTCGAATTCCCTTTGGATCGGAATCCGAAGCCAGTATAAACATCTTCTTGTGGAGATTGGAAAATAGCTGAAGGTAAGCTGTAAACTGATTGATATCATCGTTCATCTCTTTTTTTTTCTGCCTCTTCCATGATATTATTGTATGTTGTGTTGCCGATTGATCGATGTTTAAATTAGTAACCCTGGCAATGAAATCTTTTTCAAAACCGTTGTACTCTGAAGTGATTTCCTGAAATTTTTGTGCTAGTTCAGGAAAAGAAGGTTGACTGGCCATAAATAATTAAGATTGAAGAATATTCGCATTGAATTCGGGGTCATCGTTGTTTGGGCTGATCTTCCTTATTTCACTCAACAAAAGTTCTCTAAAAGCTTCGTCAAGTTTTTCAGGTTTGTAGATTACATTTAAATATTCGTAATTTGATTTATTCTCACTAATGAACCTCATTATCTTATTTTTATCACTGGCAGATCCTCCCGTGGTAACAATTAGCACCCAGCCATTTGGAATAAAATCCTCAATAAACCGTGTTCCGTTACAGAGACTATTTCCATCTTTGAGTATATAGTCTACAAGATAGCCATCATTTTTCTGGCCTTCAAGTAGTTCTTTGATTTTTTGGGTAGCCTGGGCTACCACTTCTGGTTTTTTTCCCGTTTCATATTTTGCAGAAATTGCAGCACGAAGCTCTTTTAATACTTTTGTGTCGGGAGGGATTAGCATATAATTCCCTAAGGCATTAACAAAAAATGAATAATCTTTAATGTTGTTTTCGATAATACAGATATTAATCATGGTGTATTAGGATTTGAATTTTAATGGTATGTAAACTTTGAATAGGTCCTCATTTACTTCAAGAAAGAGTTTAAGGCCATACATCTGATCAAGAATATTATAAATAAGATTTAAGCCGTCAATTCCTTTTTTGTATTCGAGCCTGTTGCTGATCTGACTGATATATTCGGTTGTACTCTGTGCCCAGTTATTGCTTACGCATAGAAAGTCTCCCTTGTTGTTCTGATGAATGGTGAGTTCAAGCCTGATCTTCCTTGATGCAAATTCGAACTCAGTCTGTTCATGGATTGTATGCTGCCTGATATTAAAGAGAATCTCGAAAATCATCTCTTTGTAGATGGGTTTTTCAATATAAAATCGGAGATCCAATTGTTGCTCCTGAATAGTGGATGAATCAAATTCTATCTGTTGAATGTCTGCGATGCGATTAAGTTCAGGTATCTCAAGAAGAAATACATATTTACTCATTTCCTCAAAATCATCGACAATATCCCTCAATGAGCGGGTATCAAAAGTATCCTTGGTTTCCTCAGTCCAGGGAAGAAGACTTTTCTTTGCGTAGGAGAGGAGATGGACTTTATTCAATAAAAACTGGACCGCAGTTCGCAGATTTATTCCTTTTTCTTTAAGATCCTTGAGGGATGATATAGATAATATCTGACTGATGCAGTCTTCAACAGCCTCTTCATATACTTTTGTGCCATGACCTAAGCTCAGCGCATATTTATTACTGTTTATGATATCTATATAGGCCCTAAGACTGTCATTTTCGAAGTGATGAATAATGAATTTGCTTAGATCACTACGCAGCAGAAGTAATTGCCTTAGTTGTTTGGGCTCAAATCGTTTATAAATATTGCGCTCAGAAGATTGCGGGAAGAGACTTTCGTTACTGCGTTGTTTTAGCTCCTGGACACGATCAGCAAATTTAAGACACATTTCATCGCTAAGTGCATTATTGTAAAAACCTATTACTGCTAAAGGACTTAAGCTTATTCCTTTGAGTGGATCCTCGAACTCTGAGATCTTTAGATAAAAAATATTGCCATAAAGCTTTCCATGGAATTCAGAAAAGTCTACAGTTGATTGAGGCGTCAACGTATCCGAGCCACGGTAATGGAACATTCCATTCTGGTCAAAAGTCAATTCAAAGGAAGACTGTTCTTCTTCTTGTCTTGCCTTATTGTCAAATAGCTTAAACAGAAAACTTTCGCTGGAAAAATATTCGGGGCGAAGACCTTCAGTTTCCTTATTTGAGTATTCCTCTACGACAGTAATGTTATCCTCGCGTGCCTGACTATCATTTGGCCCTTTATATTTGATAGCAAAAAATGCGCCACCATCTTTTATGTCAAGAATATCACAGCAGATTTGAAGAATACGCTGGAGTTTTTTTTGTATAGTTATTTTACTTGCGGTTTCAACACTTTCGCTATCCTGTTTAAGCAAGGCCTTTAGAAGAAGCATGTTGTTAAACGCCCTAACGCTCAAATCTTCAGTTTCTCCATTAACTTCGTAATCTTTATCGAAACGGGATAACATCGACCTGTTATAGATAAACGGGTAAGCCACCTGCAGATCAGCAATCCTTTTCATGAATGCTTCATAGTTAACGTCTGCAAAAGTTACCCTGCAATCCAGTTTGGATAAAATCTTATCGCTTGAAGAATGAAAAATAAAAGTATTTTCCAGCACTAGCATCCTCAGCAGATGTATGTAGTCATCATTGTAGCAATTTTTTAACGTTTTTTGGTTTCCACCATTAGAAATATTTGCATCTATGACTCTTTTGATGTTCTTAACTACTTCAAGCGCTTTAGATTCGTGTTCAATGATTAGTTCCTGAAGAAGAGCTACATAGTAAATGGTGAGATCCATCGGACTAAGAGTTTCCACTCTTCGTAAATCAGGTATAAGTTTTTTTCCGGTCGAGAATAGGTCAGTCTGATTACTATAACGAAAATAAGATATCTGCTTGTACTTACGCACTCCAGCAAGTACTGAAGCCATTGCTGTCAGTGTTTCAAGAGAATAAATAAAGTTGATCTTAAGTTTAGCAGCACGCTTTAGTAGGAAAAGAAAACGGTGGTAAGGCGCATATGCGCTCGGTTCACCTTCTGATATTGAATGGAAGAAGGATTCCTGGAGTATCTCTTGCAGATTAATCTGTCTCACAAGTGAAATCAAATCAGATAGAACCCATTGAAATGCAGCTTTTTTTATACCATGATAGCGAATAAATGGATCTGATGTACATATTTTATAAAGAATATGCTTTATCTCATGCTTAAATTCCGGATAGGTATTAATTAGGGATATTACTGCATTTGAATTAGCTTTTTGACGAAAAAAACCGATTATATAGTCGTATGACATGGCTGTTGATTTCACGAAAGCAGCATCAATCAGCGATGAATAGATATACTTTTTGCCATCGCCAGTGACTTGAAATGCTCTAAGAAATTCATGGTTTGCCAAGAATTCTAATAAACTTCTCAGTGTCCCAAAATCTTTTAACACTTCATGGACCTTATTTAAATCCATCGGCATGAAGCTGGCTTCAGACCGCTTGAAATGCAAACGCATGCTGTCCAATACAGATTTATCGGAAAGCTCATGAAATTTTTCAACCAGACTGACAAATGGGTATTTATCTCGATGGGCAATTGGTGGTACATTGACCTGGAGAAAACTCAGGCATGAGGTAGATTGGACATTTTTGTGCCTACCTATTTTATCCCTTAATTTCAACCTGTTGAAATAACCGACACGGTCGATTATGTTCAAAGCATAATCAATACCTTTCTTATCTTTTCTAACGTTTTGTATGTAGAAGTTGATATCTGATACGGTTTTGGTGGTAGAAAGCACGTCATCTACAAAAATTACATATTCGGCGTTGTAAATTACGTCTGAATAGAATAGCTTGAAATTCTGAAGGTATTCTTCGGATGGGCTGTATTGAATAATTGTCGCAGTATCGGAGAACAATGTGTCATTAACCAGGTTTACAAACCCTGCATTTGAGCCAACGGTAGGAGTGACTATAACAATATTGGAGTCGATCAGGCTGTTCAGTTCGTTTTTTGCAAGATTAATTAACCATTGTTTGATGCGATCACCGTAGTCCTGAAGAAGTCGTCCTACCCTGATGAAATAAATATAGTGATTATCAAACTTTTTAAAGTGTCTTCGGTACACTATAGCTTCAGATGCCGGGTTATTATCTTTGAAATTGAAAAATTCAAAAATATTCTCATCCTTTTCTCTCGCTGTTTTGGGATAACCAAAAATCAGGTTTGGGGTCACAGAGCTTGCCTTAGTTTCTATGAGGCACTTTTCTTGGTAAGGGTCTTTGGGATAACAAAGGACACATTCGTTGATCTTGCTCCAGCTAGTGTTGAGGTCGACAAAATATTTCTGCTGTATAATCTTCTTTTCTCCAGTTGCTTTTTCACGGTCGATAAAATCAATGTCCACTATGTGTTCATCAGCATGCAGTTCCCTCCAACCGAAAGCATGCTCAATATCATTATCCTTAAAATAAGTCTTATCCTTAATAAGGGGCTCATTTGAAATCACAAGACAGTTTATAATCGGATTGTGAAAGATGAGCTTCAGTGACAGATTCTCTGATAAGGCATCCCTTATCTCATTTTGAATTTTCAACGAAGTTGAAAAGGTAGTGCTAATAGGAAAGATAAGAATAATGTCTGAACTGACCTTTCCTGGGTTCTTTAGGAAAAACCCATCTTTGGTAAAAACCTCATGGTTGAATAATTCCCTCTTGCTCTGACCGACATGGCTGATGTAGTCATTTAACATTTTTCTGACATTGCTTACCAGCATGTCCGAATAATTTTCATATCCCAAAAGTGTAATCTGCCCGGTCTTGAGCTGGGACTTGGTTTTGATCAGATCTGAAAATTTTTTGAGAATAAATCTTGTAACAAGAAATGCAAACCTATTGGTATAGAAACTGTTATAGAAAAGACGCTTTGCATAGTAATAGTCACGGATATGGATGTTGGATCCAAGTTCAAAGTGACTTTCGGACATTTTAAAGCCTTTGATTTCATCAAGAAACAATTGTTTATCTATTTCCATTTCAGTCAATAAGATTAATGCTCAATAGAGCTTTAGTTGTCTCTTGAAACAGACTGCCGCCATTTTCGTTCTTGATCAACAGCTCAAAATTGAGCAATTTTTTACTGCTGGAAAACAATAGGCTGTCAATCTTGGAGTGGTCAAAATACTGAGCCAGCCCCTCATTTTTTATAATCCTTGAGAGATTAAGATGATAAGTGTCAATCTCTTCATTGAGGAAAAGATATTCATGATAGGAGCTGGAAAACAGTAAGTTATTGAACCAAAAAGTATTCTCACCGGATGTCAGTGGCAAATAAAAAAGTATATAACGGTCATTTTTCCAGAAGCCCATCTCGCTATTCTCTTCATGGTGGAAAATCGAGAGTATGTTGATCATCTCGAGGTAGGTTTCTAAGGGAAGTCCTTTCACAATTAAGTCACGCTTGTGGTTTACTGTGAACTGAAGATTGGCAAGAAAACGAATCCAGTCACTTGAATTTTCCAGTATGGCGGATAATGTTCCCGCGTCAATTAGATCAATCTGTGACTGGTTAACTGGTCCCATCTGATCCTTTAAAAATTCCAACTTTTCGTATTTGCCCAAACTAACTGGGGGGGCGACAAAATCCACTTCGTTTATCTTGATCCCGGTAGAATCATCAAATTGGTAAGTAGCAAGTTCAAGAAATACCGATGATGAAGAACTTTGCTCCCTTGAACGTTGTGTCCTTATGATAGGAATGGTTTCTAAAGTATCTTTGATAGGGACTGTAAAATTATAGTGGGTACCGATTGATATTGGATTGCTTGAAGGATATTCACGACTCTGTCCGCGGTCATTATAAATCCAGTATCCTTCTGGTGTGCCAGAAAGATCGGTTGAAGAAATATATACAAGGCCTTTCTTGTCATTGAGGATGGTTTCCGAAAATATTAGTAATCCGAACCTTGCCTTGCTTCTATTGATCTGATGATGTAGTCTGATAGAATTAAAATTGAAAAAGGCATTTAGTTTAAAAGATTCCAACATCTTAATATCATCGTTATAGGCAGACATAAACACTTTTCTGGTATCGGCCAAGTTTATTTCATTGGAAAACGCCTTCATCTCCTCCCTTAATTTTGCAGAATAAGATGACTTTATGCCCATATGTCCACTATCAGTCACGTTTATATCTAGGAAACGGTAATCATCCCCGAAGTTATCTAGCCAATCTGAATTAATTCCTTTTAAATTTTTAATGTCTTTAAAAGAATAGGTTCTGGCAGAGATGATACCGACTTTCTCTGAGCTGTGCTCGACGATGTTCTTGGAAAGTTCGTGCAGTCCAAAAGAAATATCACGTGTATGCTTGATGACGCGCTTGAGATTTTCTGCATAATAATCTATGTAAAGCTGTTTTACTAACGTATCGCTGATGGTAAGTGATACGTTCGCTAGCCCATTAACTATTTCGCGCATTTCCACTAAGCTTTCTGGGATCTTGAACAAGTTACCCTGTTGTACAAGTAGTGAAAAGAAGTAAGTTTCCACAGGACTAAAGCTGAAAACCCTTTCCTCAATTATAAGTTTCATGATCTCATCGCGGAAATATCCGCTACTCTTCCGATCATGTTGGGAACTGATAATCGACTTTCCGATCTGATAGTCATGATTGGTGTCGGCCAGACGGAATAAGGTCTGCTTAAGAATGTAAAGTTCATCAAGTGTTTTTAGCAGATAGAGATCGCTTAAACGCAGATTGTTCCAGCCGCTCTGTCCCACGGTTTCGATGAATTTCATCTGCACCCATTTAAAGTCTACGTCTACAATGGTAAGCCTTGGTCTTTCCTGTAAAATCGTCACTAGTAAATCCCTTAAATCATCCCCAAAACCTCTTTTTGAGAATAATGTTCCTATGGAATCCTCATTTATAAAAAGAAGTGGCATATATGTGGCAGAACGGGGACGGATCTCTATCTGAGTTTCTTTTTCCTGTTCAAATACTTTAAAGATATCGCCCTGAAAATTTAGGCTAAGATGGAATCGGTGCTGAATCAATCTGGAATAAAAATCTTTAGATGCAGAATATTTCTTCAATTTTGGGAAATGTAATTCAACGTGAACTTTGTTGAAATCATGTTTGAAAAGTGTTAGATAAGAAAGAAACAGAAGATCAAACTCTTCATAACTTATCTCTTCTGCAGTCTGAGCAAAGTTTAACTTCAATACTTTTCCTGTAAAAAAAGTAGTCCGTTCTTCATGATCGAACTCCTTTAACATCTGTCCATAGTTTTCGGCAAACTGCTTGATATAGGTTATATCTAATATCGAAGGAATGCTGAGCTGCACGATGTCGGATTGCTTGAACGCTTTTATCAAATCCATAGAGAGCTATTTTGAGATAATAAACCGGATATCGATTGAGAGAGTTGAGGATAGAGACATAAAATGAGATTTAGGTTAATTTAGATTTGATTATTCTTAAATGATAAGTAATTTAAGATAAATTTTGAAAAAAGGAACTCTATAAAATGAAAAAAAATACAAAATCATGATAGAATGGTTAGGTCAAGCATTAGAAATCAATGATTTCAAGATGTTAGAACAAAAATGCTATGGGACAATAATGATATCCTGTAAAAATGATTGGTCTGCTTCACTCAATGCTTTCTTCGCTTTTTCAATATAGGTTTTCATTTGTTCCCATAGATTTGTCAGGTAGATGCTACGGTGGTTGTCATTGAGCAGTCGAAGTGTATCCTCACCGGAAAACTGATTGAAATTGATCTTGGGCAGACAGTAATTCCCAGCAATCCAATATTCATTGCCTGACCATTCAGAAAATTCGCCGACTAACTCTGTTAAAACTTTGAATTTAGGTTCAGTATTGAAGCTTTTCGAATTTTCGCGTACCATCGTAAGTCCATAATAAACATCCTCCTGCCCACGCTCTATAAAGATGCACGCATTATCACCTTTGAAGCTGCCGATGGAAAACATGATCCCGAACCATGGGTTACGATTTCTGGCCTGATGGATATTACTGGTAACTTTTTTATCTGAGAATTTCTGCAGGTCCATAATCTTATAATCCTTTGCGATTATAGTCTCTAAATTTGTCCAAAATCTCCATTCGGTATGCCACCGGACGTGGTTCCAGTTTTCTGCTATTTTTTTTGCGTGGATAATATTGTCGTTTTGTGCAATCAGATCTACGATCTCTTTTTCTTCTTCTCTTCCCATGGTTTTTCCTGAAATTTCCTGAATTAATTTGCGGTATTGAATAAGTGTTTCCCTTAATGGAGCTTTATTATATGATTCTTTGATACAGTTCTCTAGCCAATGATCGATATCAAAACTGTAGGAAAGGTTTTGCAGGATCTGTTTAAAATCTGGGTGCTTCTTCAGAGTGCCAATGCTATGGTCGTCTGGGTCTTTTCCATCAATGGAGAGATAGTACATCCGGATATCCTTGAAGCCGCGGTTGCTGACATATTCAAAATATCTCTGCAGCTGGGCAGGCTGATCGGCAGCCCATAGCTTGTTTTCTATGATAATCGCCTGGTTGTCATTGGTGATCAATAGATCTATACTCTTATGTTCACGTAGGACAGTTAGATTTTTTAAATTAAAATCACTGATCTCTAGCAAATCAAGCAGGCGGGCGAGGAAAACGTTGCCCATGCCGTGCATCCCGTCAGGGTTCAATAGTTCATATATGAACCTTGAGTGTAGATGGACCTCATCAAACTTGCGGCTTAATAAGTTGAAAACATTGAAGCCCTGGTTTTCATTGGCTTTCTCATAGCGCATATCAACAATTTCAACCTTGTTGAGTAAGTTTATAATTTGGATGGAATGTATCTCGTTCAATTAGCGGTTTTTATTAAATGAAATAGGATGTTTAGTTTATTGTCCGATATTAATTAATGGGATCAATAAAGAGCTTTTTAAGGTTGACCAGTATAAATAGTAATAGGGGACCGTACATCAAAAGGTGATATTTGAACTGCACCTTATAGTAATAGTTTAATCTGATGATTGCCCTTTTTATTCCGTTTAACTTAAAATAGCCTGGTTTGGTCAGCTGGAATTTTTCATAGTCGATAGGCTTGTGGTTATCGTAACGCTTCAGGATCTTATCGTATTTGTCACTTATCCCATGTAGAATCCTGTTTTTGTCGGGATTGGTGTTTTCATAGGTTTTGGTGTAACGCAGGTCATTATAAAGCTCTGCAATGTCCAGGGCACAGTCATGATAGCGGTTAGATTTCAGTACAAAATTTTCCGAACTTTCCAGTTGGCTAAATAGCAAAATCATTACAGAAAGCGATACGGAGGCGAAGTTCACTTCGGTATCGGTCAATTTGATCATCCAGAAATTAAGTCCATAGACTTTTACCAAGCCTACAACAATCAGATAGGCGGATAAATAACCAACACATTGTCCCGATAGGCGGTGCTGTGTTTCTGTTCTGTGACTTGCGGTAAACCGTGCTCCTTTGGTTGTCCAAAGTTTATAGTTAAGCTCGGCCTCGAAGTCTTTAAGTAGGTAGGGTGGGATTGCGCTTCTTGATCGCGCCAAGCGTTTGGCCCTTCGGAGTTTTTTCCAGAAGGTTAGTAACTTTTTGAGCATTTTAAAATTTTTGAAAGCGTTGAAGGAGCAAAATAGAAATATTCCAATTATAATTTGCTTCTAACACGGATTTTTGGATAGACATTTGTCAACTATAGTCTATTTTACTGATAAATAAGTATGCCTGTTGATTAGTCTAGGTTAATTAACTGTTATGAACTGGTTCAGAAAATTTATACTGACTGTTTTTGTTAGCTTTTGCTGTATGATCGGTGCGCTTGGGTCTAGGTATCCTGTTTCGGTTTTGTTGGTGCTGATGGCTAAGGGATGCTGGGTGCTTTTTGTGGTTGCTTTTTTTTGGAACAGGGATAAGAGGAGTTTGTGTGGTGGAGGGATAGGAGGAGGTGAGGGGGGAAGACAAAATCAGTTGAGGAATTAACTCTTGCTATTTGTTTGATTCTATTGTTGCTGGTGTGTGTTTCAGTTTGGGTTAATGTATTTTATGCTGTTGGCTCTGGAAAGCAACATTATTAATGTTAAATATCTTGTTGTTTCTGGGGTTTTCTTTTGACTGTCCCTTGCGGGCCGGGCCATTTGCTGTATCTTTTGTTCCAAAAGGATGGCGCGTCTGTCCCTGACAGGAAATACTAAAATTATGAGGAGTTGCCCGAATTGCTAAATTGGCAAATATTAGCTAGCTTGAGACATCTAAATTATAGTTTATTTTAATGGGGGATATAAAACTTAAAATAGGAGAAATCGGCGAGACGGTTAATGCAGAATCTGTCGAACGGCTCAGATATTTTAGCAACCGGAATTTTTCAGACTTTGATGTGTTGCTGATAAGAACATCGGCATTGGCTGCTGAGCTTGCCGATATTTCGAAGATGTCACATAGGATCGAATATCCTGAACTGGACGAAATGTTGGAAACAGCAAAAGGGGATTTCGCAGAGTTCTTGGATCATGGGGGATTAGCATTTGTTTTTGTAGACCGGGACCCGAAACAGAGATGGGGTCAGGCACTCACCGATTTTCAGCTCAGTTATGAAAATGAACTTTCTTTGGTAGGGTTGGACCACGAGAAATTCTCTCTGCATTACAAATCAGGAAATGAATTTGGACCAATGTACGAACTAGAAGAATTCGGCAAACATTTTGGTTTTAAATATAGGTTTCTTTGGGATGAAGTGGATGGAACAGGTATGATTAAAACTAAGCGGGGGGCGAAGGGATTTGCTGCATTTAGAAAAAAAGTTGGCGCAGGTTATGTATATGGTCTTCCGGAAGCTGGGTATAGGCCTCTTTTTAACAGTAGTGAACGAGCAACTTTTAATAAGGTATTGAAAGACCTTATCGAAGCCACCAGGAAGATAGATAGCGATTCATTAACGGTGCCTGACTGGGCCAATGAGTTTGTTTTTGGCGATGAAGGTAAATATGCAGACTTAAAAAAAGAGCTGGAACGTGAGAGGGCTGAACTTGACGAAAGGATAGGACAAAACGAGAAAGATCTTAAAAAGTTTATCGAAATCAAGAGTCTGATTTTTGCAGGTGATGCGGTATTGGAGCAGTGTGTCGAAGACGTATTCCGCGAATTTGGATTCAACGTGACTGTGCCGGAAGGAAACAAGGATGATCTGAATATCTTAGAAGATGATTTCAAAGCCGTTGTGGAGATTAAAGGCTCGACAAAATCAGCATCTACAGCTCATGTAATGCAGCTAGAAAAGTGGGCAACGAATTATGGGCTCGCTAATGGTATCATGCCGAAAGCTATATTGGTGGTTAATGCCTTTAAGGATGTACCAATAAAAGATAGAAAGGGTAAGGTGTTCCCAAGAGATTTATTGGAGTTTAGTATTCCCAGAAAACATTGTTTGTTACAAACAATTGATCTACTTCATCTTTACGTTGATTTTAAAGCTGAGCTTATCTCAAAGGAGGAGATAAAACAGCTATTGAGTGACACTGTAGGTGTATTAAAATATGAAGTAAGATTAAAATAAGCTAAAAGATAATTTGATGTATTGTCGTTTGCTGGAAAACTGTTTCCATGTGATCCCACCTTTAAGTCCTCATTGATAAGCATATTCATCCAGTTTACTTTTATAGGCGAGGACAATTTCACCGGTTTTTGCGGATAATTGTTTAAACGCTTCTCAAGGTTTTTCTTTTTGTTAGCTTAGTAGGTGTGGACCATTTTGTACGATATAATCGACTGCTGACTTGACGCCTTGTTTAATTAATTCTTTCTTCGATTCGGTAAGAAATTCCTTGATAAACTTTGTACCCTGTTTGGCAACGCTTCCCCAAATCTTGGTGAAGTTTTTTAATATCCACTTTTTTGATTTGGCGGTCAAATTCTCTCTTAACAGAATTATTTCATTTTGAATGGCATTTATTTCGTGGACATTTTGTTCATTAACATACTCCTGTAGTTTCTCACCAAGTTCTTCAAGGTATTCGTCTAATAGTAGGATCTGTTTGGTTCTTAGTGGAAAATCCTCTTCTTCTTCAAGAATTTCGAATTCTGCATAAAACTCCTCCTGAAAGCCGTTTATGATTTTGTCATCATAAAAAGATTTAACATTTTCATATTGCTCCAACATTGCGATCCATTCTGAAAACTGCTTGTTGACACTGTCAATTTTGATCCAAAGCCTATATTCACAGTTGTCCAAAATATTTCTGGGTGCTTTGCTCATTAAAAGCTGATAGGTGCCATCTCCTTTTTTTTCGTGGAGCTCAATTGTAAAATGAAAACTTGAATCTGGTTCTTTGTCAATTACTTTCAGTAATGATTTACCCGGATCTACAACTTCAAATCTTTCCCCTTTCTGATCAACAAAAGGTTCCAAAGCTTGGAGTATGATTAGAGGGAGATCTTTCTTTTTTCTCATTTTATATTAAGGGGTACTTGGTGGTTTGTTTTGTTAAACAATGTAACCTAAAAGTGTTAGAATTATATATAGCGAAAATAGTAATATTTTTCACTGTTACAATTGCATGTAATACAACCTTCAATTGACAGTATTTGTTTGTTGGCTTCTTATCAACTCAGATAGCATCCGATTTGTTGTGTTTTCAACCTACTCAACTAACACACCAAGGCTGACCAGTTAGGAAATGGTTCATCTTGAAAAGCTTTACCTTGTCAGTTCCGCTTGGAAGGAAGGATAATTGATCCTATAAAATAAGGATGATATGCTTTGGATTGCGTTAAAATAATTTGTTCGGCCAATATACTTGACTCTTTTTTATTCAAATCATTGTAATGTTGGATAAAGATGCCTACACTATTTCACTTTTGATAGCATAACGACAGTCAATCCAATTTCATTTCGGTGCAATGTTTTTAGATAAATAAATTAATTTGTGATTTTTTCACAAATTAATTTATATGTTTGCTTATGTTTATTCAATTTGATTTCGGAAACTTTAGATCATTTAAAGATTTAAATAAGTTTAGCATGGAGGCCAGTCCAGTTCGGCCCAATGACAATGGACTGGATGAAGCAAATGTCATCCAAACTGCTCATGTGCGGGCGCTAAAGACGAAGGCAATATATGGAGGGAATGCGAGCGGAAAAAGCAATCTTGCGCTAGCTATTTCAGCATTTGTTTACATGGTAAGTCGTTCTGTCGCTGACGAGGGAATTCCATCGCGAGTTTGGGATGACAGATTTCAGCTTGCCGACGAGGAGTGGGATGAAAAGCCTGTCTTTTTTCAATACGTATTTTTGTTTCGCAATGAAGTTTATAGATACGGATTTCAATTATTAGCAGACAGGGTGCATTATGAATGGCTTTTTAGGGGGTTAGAGAACCATAGTGAACTTTTTTTTCGCTCTCCTGAAAATGAAATTGTCTTAAATCCGGATTTTTTCCAGGCTTCTGATACACACATGACGCAGAGTACGATTAAAGGCGATAACGAGCTTTTTCGTTCAGATTCGTTGTTTCTTACAGCGGGTGCCCTAAATGGAAATATGTTACTCTCAGGAGTCCGAAATGAGATTCGCAGTATTATCGCCGCTGATGGTGCGTATGATGATAGCGCCTTGAGTTATGCAATGCGCAAATTCATGAAGGGTACAGAGGAAGAAAAATTAAGACTTATAGAATTGATCCGAGCAGCGGATACAGGTATTGATTCATTAGAAGTGTCTGAATTGCCTGATCATTTGGTCGACAAAGAAATTTTAAGAGAGGCAGGGCATCAAATCGACGCCTCGCGCCGTAAGGCTGTTAGTTTATTTTCAGAACACTCGAAATATGATTCAGATGGAAATTTGGTTGGTAGTATAAAAGTGCCATTTGGGGAATGGGAATCCCAGGGGACGGCCAAAATCCTTGGTCTAGGGTCATTGCTGCTTGATGCACTTGCTGCGGGAAGATTAATGGTAGTGGATGAATTTGATTCAAGATTACACCCTAACCTAACCTTAAAGATTGTTGAACTTTTTAACAATAGTGAAACCAATCCTCACAATGCCCAACTTATTTTGATCACTCACGACGCCACCTTACTTAAGAGAGCTCACTTACGAAGGGATCAGATGTGCATGATAAGGAAAAATAAGTATGGCATCAGTACCTTGGTCAACCTGATTGAATTTAAAGGTGTTAGGAAAGATGCTTCATATGATAAGGAATACTTAGCTGGGACTTACTCAGCTATTCCTTATCTGGATAAGATAGATTGGATCATTAAAAGAAATAATCTAGTACATGGATCATAATAAAAAGAGCAAAGAGGCAGCCAACGCTGAATACCTGCGTTCAATGAACTTTAATCCTGGTAAGCCCTATGATGAGGAAAAAGTTGATAAAAAGAAAACTTTCTTGATAATCTGCGAAGGCAAGAATACTGAACCTTTGTATTTCGAAGGATTCCCTGTGCCATCAAAGGCGGTTGTAACTCTGGGAGGAAAAAATAGCAATAACAAATTGGTCGAATTTGCACTTTTGGAACGCGAAAAGCCAGAATATAAGGACCGCGAGGTTTGGTGTGTTTTCGATATGGATATTAAACCTGATGAAGGGGCAACTCAGCCAGAGGATTTTAATAGTGCCATTGAAAAGGCGGAGTCTGCAGGTCTTAATGTTGCTTGGTCGAATGATGCTTTTGAACTTTGGTTCGTATTACATTACCAAACTTTGGATTCGTCGCTAACTAGACATGAACTTTACCCCATCTTAAAGACAAAATGGGAACTTGAAAGCTTTGATAAAACTGCAAAGACTGAAGATTTTTGTTTGGGTCATTATGACCGGCATCTTGAAGTTAGTGGTTCGTCACAAAAACAGGCCTTGAAGAGAGCAAAGCAACTTCATGAAAGTTATGGCGGTGCCAAAAACTATGCTTCGCAATGCCCTTGTACAACAGTATATAAGTTAGTGAATGAGCTAAACAAAAATCTTAAGGATTAGTTTTTCAGGCGATATTATGTATGAATAAATTATCATGGTGGTGTATGAACACTGGTGTATTGTGATGATCGATGGTTATGATTATGCGCTTAACGGCGCGGCTGCGGGAAGGTATAAGATGGAAACTCCCCATGATGCTGGAATGGCTATGTTGGGCGTAAGTATTGGGGGTTTTATATCAATGGTTCTAAATTTCCCTATAACAGTTAATATCTAAGTCTAAATGGATGATCTATATGGTGTTCCTTGTTCCATTTTTCAAATAATTCCAATAAATTAATGAGATTATCTACAAATTGACCAAAAGTCTGTTCTGGGATGATAGCAACCCATTCTTCAATTTTTTCATTGTCTGAAAACCTGAGTTTGATGTATTCTGAATCTTCGAACTCTACATCGGCAGTTAATCCAACAACAAGAAAGTTAAGTGCATTAAAGAAATCAGCCGGTAACCAGTGGCTAGTCCTTAAAGGATTTAATTTTTGGTATAAAGTGTCGTAGTTTACAAAGTCGATAAGGATTTTTTTTTGTGCATCTGCTTTGAATATCTCTGTTTCCTTAATCTGTGTCAGATTTTCCAGATCAAAGCTCAATCTCCATCGCATCCCACCATTTTCCGTGTAGAATCTTTCGTCTTTTAGCAGGTCATATAATTGATATATTCGTTCGGTTTTTTTAAGTATATCTGCGCTCTTTGATCCAAATCGGTCGTAAAGCTGAAGAGCGATCAAAAGCGTTCCAACTGTTGAGACTGATGCAATAGTTGTAAAAGCAAGGGAAAGTCTTGCATTCCAACTGTCAGCATTTACAATGACCATGATAGTGAATAAGAATGCGATAATGACTAAAACAGTAATCACGCCCTTTTTTGTTGAAAGATATTTCATATTATTTAGATAGGATTTTTCTGAAGCGTAATAAGATTAAAATATTCTAAAGCCATATGTATGAAACCATTCTGATTGATACATGGCTTTATACATTGCTGTCTGCCATGAGTTTTTACTAGCAAAATATCTTGTCTCAAACCCATCTTTTAAATGCTCTCTCACTCCATCGGCACCTAGTGCGTGAAATATTTTATTTAGCTGATGATAAATATTGGACAGTTCCTCTGCTGCATGTGAGGCGTATAACTTATTAATCGAAAATACCTCCATATGTTTTTCGACACGCTGTTCCATTTCCGATCCCCACATTGCTGGTGGTTCGATATAAAAGGAAAACCTAACGGGACTCGTTGCAGAAATTGTCGTATTTAGCCATTGGTCAGAGTCAATATCGTCATAGTAAGGGTGGATCGTTTCTTCCGCATAACAGGTTGCAATTTGACTAAGCTTATCGGTGTTACAATCTCTGCAGGCTGGGATCAGATTAAGTGGAAGGATCGCAAAGACAGGGAATTTGGCCTTTGGAAGATAATGATCAAGAGTGGAGATTTGCTTTATCCCGCAAAGTGGACAACGGCCATTGGGAACCATCGATCTGAGTTTGTCATAATGGATCCTCCCTGGCTGACCTGCTTTTGCAAATTTATCGTCATAAAGTTTTAGCATCTCTTTTCTGGTAATGGTATCATTTACCAATTCATCTGGTTGAATTGTATGCAGTTCTTTAGCCTGGATTTTAAAATCAAAGTTTTTACCTTCTTCAATAATAAAATCAGCGGCCTCGATAAATTTGGCACGCAATTCTGCACTTTTATAATTACTTATGCAATTTTCGATGATCGCTAAATAATCATCTGAAGGTTTGTTCAGCTTTTTCATTGTTCAAAATCTGAAGTAAGTACCCGTATTATTGCCTTTGCTTCCATGCCGAGCTGCCCGTCGAAATCTTCGATGACATTTTCATAGGTAGTATTGTTTTCTAGCGATTTAACTAATAGTCTATGAAATCCTGAATCCGTAACTTCAAGTCCAAACACCTCCTGTGTTAATGAACCAACATTTTCTCCAAAAGATTCTATTTCCAATCTCTCGGCGACCTCGTAATGGCCATTTCTTTGTAGCTTCCAACAACAGGATCTTGGCACTTCCTGGATTACGACAGGAGAATGGGTAGCAATTATTGCAACAGCGTTTCTTACAGTTAATAGGTCGGATAAAGCTCTGATAAATGCGGATAGAAGAGGAGGGTGAAGGTGGGCTTCGGGTTCATCGATCAAGACAAGGCTTCTTTCTTCGAGGGTCTCAACCAATCTTGTAATTGTAAGTAATACGATTTTATGGCCTGAACTTAATTTATGGAAGATAGCAGCTGCCCCGGTTTCAAAATCTTCCCTTTCAGCGATTTCCAGAATTGAATTAAGATCGGCATCCCGAAAAATAGGATCTACCTCTAAAGCATGGATTGCAGCCTTATACCTTCTGAGTTTTCCGCCGATCTTGCAAAGATAAGCACTCCTGGCAAATTCGTTTTTCAATTTAGTGGGGCTTTTTGTCGAAAAGATCTTTTTTGCGTTTGGATCAATTTTCTTTCCTTCGTCTTTGAGACCAATATAGGAGCGAGAAATTCCCATAGTTTTGTTTTGGCGTTCTGGTAATGGCTCAGTCTCGTCAAATGCACTGAAAGTGACGGATATTAAATTGGCAAAAATATCAGAACCTTTTAAACCAATTGAAGACTCGAATTTACCATATTTAACCGGTCCTTCACCCATAATACATTGGCTCATATTATGTAGTAATCTAGTTTTTCCAACTCCATTTCTGCCTATAATGACATGAATGTTTGTGGGTGGATTAGATTTTGGTGTAACAATAAAATTTATCTTTATTGGACTAATATGTCTTTTGTTTGGGTAACTAGTGTACTCAAAGTCATATGGCGTCAAAGAAGAATTTCCGGTAGCTAGCCTTCGGAACTGACCTTCGACAGATTTTACCGAAACAGATCTGAGTAAGGAGTTGGTGGTTACGGTTTCATTTATACATTTAGTATAAATCGCCTCATCAAAAGCAATATCGTTTAATGCTGAGTGTATTTCATCTCTTAGGTCATCACCGAGATCTTTGATAGCTTCATAATACGAGAAATCCTGGCCTAATGAAAAAAAATCACTAGGTAGTTGGGTAAAGGTTTGGGGAAGGGCGGGACGACTGGTTTCCATTTGATATTGGCCGATTTTTATTCCTCCAATGTCATGTCTCTCTCCTTCAGAATCGATAAACACCATCCAATATAGGGTGGTAAATTTCCACCAATCATTCCATCCATCAGGGACAAGAATCATTTGGGGGTACGCTGTTTCTGGATCACGCCTAGATACATTTTTTATAAAAAAGGTAATCATTTTGAGAGCTTAGGTGAAAGGCTCAAATTAAACATTTAATATCGATCCTGATAAATATTCAACCAAATTTTTTAAAATATATACTATATTGATTTGTCTTTATTAGGATGTCATGCCTATTTTTATCTGAAAAGGAAGATCTAGTTTTTCAAATTTTTAAATTGGATACCAGGAAATACCATAGTTTAAACAAAAAGAACAATAAATAATGTTACTTTAGTTTTATTAACCTCTCAATATGGCCGAAAAAGAATATGTCGATCCTGTGCTGTCTGAATATGTCTCAGACAGAGGAGATGAAACACAAAGAAATTTCATGTATCAACACAGTTATGGGGCAATCTTGCTCATTGCTGGCGCCGCATCATTAAAACCCTTTACCGCGATCTGGTGTGAACATTTAGAGGACATCTTGGCCCAAACGGTGGACGGTGGGTTTGAAGCGTATCAGGTTAAAACTCGCCAGCCTGAGTTAGGCGCCTGGGTTAACAACAGCGATGAGATAAAAAAATCCATCAAAAGATTTGTGGCATTACATATTAAATTTGGACAGAAAATCGTAAATTTTAATTTTGTATCGAATACAAACTGTTTTGATTGTAAAGAAGATGTCAAAAACGAAACTCTAAAAACAAGTCCTGTAAAGTTTCTTAAAGCAGTTAGATCAGTTACCTCATTTGCAGACCTATCTGAGCCTTATCTTACGATATTTAGGGAACTGGAGATATATACCGAATGCACATCGCGTGACCTTTATGATACTCTAAAGCGTACAATCTTCAGAAAAAGCCCGCCAAGAGAAAGTATCGATACTGAAATTGTCGCCAGATTTATGCCCGATATTCCATCTTGTAAGGATATGAGCATAAGTTCTTTGAATAGTATCCGAGATGAGATTATTCAAGCAGTATACCATGCGTCTTCAATGAAGATTGATGATCCATATAAATATCTTTTTGATTCTTCAGATGGGCAGATTGACCCAAGGGTTATGGCCAAAAGGGTCTCTGTTGAAAAGGTGGGTGAGGCCATTTCAAATTTCAAAGAAATTATTTTTCGGTACCAACCCTTAGACTTAACACTTTCACCAAGTGTGGGGCAAAAAACTTATGATGTCCTAGCCCAAAAATTCTTCAAAGGGAATCTTTCGGATCAGGTACCAACCATGAAGCGTAGAACCCTCACTGCTGAAAATCATCTGTTTGAAATGGGAGCTACAGATCCAGAAACTTTTGAAAACAAGATATCCCAGCTGGAAAGTTTGGTACAGGCTGAATGTAATGAAGCCTCTTTAGATGCCAGGTTTCCAGAAGGAGCCTCTTTTGAAAACGTGAACTATGGGCCCTTGATGCTAAAAAACACTATAGACCGCCTCAAAACCATAGCAGAACATCAACCTGCCAAAGTGTATAATGAACCATTTGAGTCATTAGTTGGGATAGCTGGTCTTTTAACAGAAAATTGTAGTGTATGGTGGAGTAAAGAGTTTAAGATAAATAAACCAGAATGAGCTTAAGACTTGTAAAGGCATCGGTAGATACGGAACTGAACGATGAGTTTCATCTTCCTAGGATTCTTGTCCTGCTGGCAGAAGCAGACTCGAGAGCTTCAAAGACCGTCGAGGGGATAATGAAGCTGGCGAAGCTAGATTTTTTACTCAGATACCCTAATTGCTTAGAACGTTTGTTAATTTTTCTCGGTAAAAAGATAGATAAACTCAAAATTCAGCCGTATGAGCGGACTAGCATAGAATCGAAAATGATCAGGTTTAAATATGGCCCGTGGGATATTAGATATCGGAGATGGATTGGTATCCTCGTTGCTAAAGGTTTGGCTATTACATTTAAAAAAGGTAATACCGTTCATGTTGGCCTGACTGATAATGGTAGAAATGTCGCATCACTGCTGGCAGAATTACCGGAATTTGCTGATTTCAGGTCACGGAGCAAACTCATTTATACAAATGTGGGGTTTATGGGCGCAACCAAGCTTAAAGATCTCATCTATAAAATATTCCCCGAAATACTTGATATGAAATGGGGAAGGGAAATTCAAATATGAAATCTGAAATGAAATTTTTTCTAAGGGAACTAAACATTGTTTTTTCTAAAACAATCGAAAATATTCCATTTAATGATATAACTTATTTTTTTGGACAGATGGGATCCGGTAAGACAAGCATCGCCCGTCTTATAAATTATTGTCTTGGAGGATCTATACACCTATCACCTGCTTTACAATCCGAATTCATTAGTGTAGAACTGATCTTGCAGATCAAGGAAAAAGAAGTTACTATTCAGCGAGAACGAAATTCTGAGCAGGTAACTGTAAGTTGGGAAATGGAATCAGGTGAATTTTATACTTTGCAATTGCCCGCTCGCAAGCCTGATGGAATTGTTTTGCCAGGGACAAATATTGAGCAGTTATCCGATCTGTTATTTTACCTTTCAGATATAACTCCGCCAAAAGTTAGGAAAAGTAAAATAAAGGAAGATTCCGAGCTGCAAAGGCTAAGTTTCAGGGATTTGTTTTGGTACTGTTATATTGATCAGGACAACATAGATAGTAGCTTCTTTAATCTTGATGATGATGCGGATGTGTTCAAGCGTCTGAAAAGTCGTGATGTCATGCGTTTTCTACTGGGGTTTCACCAGGAAAAGGTAGCCGAACTTGAGGCTGAACTACAAAATTTTCATATACAGACACTGCAGCTTAATACAGCTGCAACATCTCTAAAATCTGTAATCAAAGAAGCGAATATTGGCTCAGAGGAGGAAATTGTATTTCAGATTGATGAGCTGAATTCCAAATTCCAAACTAATTACGATGTAATTAACCACGAGCCTGAAAAGAACGAAAGCTTTCCTCATGGTGCAGATATTTTAAAGGAAAGAGCCAGAAATCTAAGTAATGAAATACAGTCATTGGAAGATGCGCTGGCAGATGTGCAAAAAAGAATTGACCAGGATACAAGGCATCGGAATGAAATCTCAATTCTAAATGTTAAAGTTGACCGGACTGCAGCTGCCCGTGCAGTACTTGGCGGTGTTGAATTCTGCTCTTGCCCAAGATGCGCGCAGATACTTCCCATCAGGGACGGTATGCAATGCATTGTTTGTGGCCAGGATGAACCAGCGAGAGGAATTGGCAATATGGATAGCAGACTTATTAAGGAGGATGCAAAATCACGCATTTTGGAATTGAATGAAATTATAAATCTTCAGGAAGATCAAAAGCAGTTGATGCAGGAAAGACTTGACGAAATGGTTTCGATAAAGTCAGTGATTGATAATGAAATTTCTCAGCAACTTGCCAGATACGACTCTGCCTACCTTTCTACCGTTCTTTTACTTGAAAAAGAGAATTCCCAGATTGCGGAAAAGATAAAGAATCTCAATCATTTAAGGGCCATCCCCAAAAAAGTAAACGAGCTGCTTGAACGGGCAGCCGCCTCTCAGGCAGACGAGATTCGTATACGGGCTGAATTGAAATTGGAACGTGTAAATGCTGAACGTGACCTTACTAATTTAGACCGGCTAAAAGTCCTATTTCTTGATTGCCTAATAAGGTGCCAATTGCCAGGTATCAATTCGGATAGCATTGTTAATATAAAAGTATCGGATTTTTTGCCACTTGTTACTAATACTGCAATGGGCGACATAGCGGTCACTTCTTTTTCAAATTTAAGCAGCGGAGGCAAGAAAACTTTATTCAAAGCCTGTTTTGCGATTGCGGTACACAGGCTCGCGGTGGAAATTGATGCACTTATGCCTTCAATCCTTATTATTGATTCGCCCATGAAAAACATTAGTGAAAGGGAGAATAAGGTTCAGTTTGAAAACTTCCATAATCTGATTTACGAGCTTGTATCTCATGAACTAGTTGGAACTCAGATAATTTTAATTGATAAGGAACACTTTGATCCTTCTGATAAATTATTTTTGAATATGTCTGTACGTCATATGAAGCTTGATGAACAGCAGTTTCCACCATTGATACCATATTATCGGGAGTAGCTACTATAATTTTATGGTGGGATCAGCAGGAAATGATTTTAGTATCACTAATTTTTAAAAATGGCAATAAGTACAAATTCGATAATTCATTATACAGATAAACTTGATAGTCTTTTGGCTATAATTTCTGAAGGTTTCAAAGTGAGATTTTGTTCGGAATTAATGCAGTCGCCCGGATGGAGGGTGAATGTGATGGTTCCAATGGTTTCATTTTGTGACATTCCTTTTTCATCTTTTCAAGATCATATAGAAGCCTATGGGAGTTATGGAATAGGGCTTTCCAAACAATGGGCCTTTAGAATGGGGGTGAATCCTGTGTTATATTTGTCTAAAGGGTCAAGTTTGACGAGGCAGTATTTAGACTACATGGCCGAAACTATTAAGAAAAAAACCAAAGCAGATATTAAGGCATTAGATTTTATGAAACAACTGATAATTTATGCAAAGAATTATCAAGCTGATTTGGAAAGAAAAGATACAGTTATTGAAAATTATCGTTTTTATAATGAAAGGGAATGGCGTTACATCCTCCAATCCCATAGTAAAAAAAAGGTCTCCCCGGTTTTTGGTGGAAATATGGCAGAAAAAGGTGAACTTAATGAATCTATAGCTGATGCACGGATAGGTTTTGATGTGGATGAGATTACTTACATAATTGTAAAAACAATAGACGAGATTGAAATAGCGATCAATGCAATAAGAAGTGCCTATAACGACCGTTGCACTAGCAAACAACTTGATATACTCCTCTCAAAAATAATAAGTGTTGAGCAGATACGGAGTGATTTTTAGAAACTATGAAATTGGAACCGTTATGTGCACAATGAAATGGTTTCTCTCATCTGTTACCGATCGAATAAGGTACTCTAGTCACATGCCGCCATGCTTTAAGTTATGGGCCAGTAACCATTCCTCATTGTTTTAATTAGGATCATTTTCAGGGCAGACAATAATTTAATTACAATAAGTTGTACAGCCATTCCAATACTAGTGACATACTTCCCCTAAGTGTTATTCAAAAAAACATAATCCGTGATGCTCATATTTGACACGTTCATGGGTTTTAAGTTTTCTGATAAACTTACTGGATATTCCGACCCATACTACACCACCCATTCCGAGGCATAGTGCACCAGTCATTCCGAGCCAAAGTACACCAGTTTTTGTTTGAGGTAATAAAATATTCCGAGGCAAAGTGCACCACTTTTGGTTCATTGCAGGATTATTTCACTCTGCCATTCCGACACATACTACACCACTATAATTAACCATATCACTGATTTGGGCATAGTTTAACCCGCCAATTATATAGGTTTGGTAAGCATCAAGCTTACCCCTGTAGATATGGCGAACAAACTGCTCAGCATGAATAAGATTAGACAGATACTCATTTTCCTGGATCAGGGCGTCTCCCAACGGAAAATAGAAAAAGAGGTCCGGGTCAACAGGCGTACGATCGCGAGTTACCTGGAAAAGTTCAGATCGACAGGTTTGACCTTTGATGGCTTGCTAAAGCTCTCTGATAGGGATATCGATGAGATCCTTGGCCTTGTAAAGGAAGAGGTAATGGAGGATGCTGACCCCAGGCGGGTTCATTTTCTTGAACATTTGGAATATCACAATCAACAGCTCGCCTTCAAAGAAGGCGTAACCAGGTTATTGTTGTGGGAAGAGTATATTACCAATTATCCGGAAGGGTTTCAATATTCCAGGTTCTGTGATCTTCTGCAGGAACATAACCGGGCCTCGAAGGCCGTTATGCATTTTGAGCATAAGCCAGCTGAGATGATGCAGGTAGATTTTGCCGGCGCGCCATTGCATTATCTGGATACTTCTACAGGAGAACTGGTTAGCTGTCCGGTATTTCTTGCCATTCTTCCCTTTAGCGGTTACGGTTATGTGGAAGCGCTTGTAGATGCAAAGTTGCCGCAGGTTGTATCAGCATTGAACAAAGCACTTATCTATATAGGTGGTGTGCCCAAAGGGGTAAAATCTGATAATATGAGGCAGTGGGTATCCAAAAGCTCAAAGTATGAGCCTGTCTTTACCGAGATGCTGGAGCAGTGGGCCAACCATAACAAGATTGCACTCTTTGCTGCACGCCCTTATAAGCCAAAGGACAAGCCAAGCGTAGAGAACTTTGTGAGGATAGCCTACATGCGCATCTATGCGAAACTTAGGAACCAGACCTTCTACAGCCTTAAGGAATTGAATGCAGCGATCATGATTAAGCTGAATGAACATCACCAGCTTAGCTTCCAGCGCAAAAGTTTCAGCCGCTATGAGCTCTTCCATAATAATGAGTCCGCACTTTTGCAGCCACTTCCCGAATCACCTTTCGTTATCCAGCACTACACCAGGGCAAAAGTTCAGAAGAATTACCATGTGGTTATTGGTGAGGACTGGCACTATTACAGCGTTCCCTTTAGATATATTGGCAAAGAGGTCAGGATATCATATTGTATGGACAGCGTTGAGATCTTTCATAATTGCACGCGGATTGCCATACACGTCCGGAGTTTCAGAAAACACCATTTCACAACCGTAAGGGAACACATGCCTGAAGCGCACCAATCCTTTTCGGATGAAAAGGGATGGGATCCTGAATATTATCTGAAACAGGCTGAAAGAGCAGGTCAGAACACTTATGACTTTATTCAGAAGTTGATGCAGAGCAATCCCGTGATACATCAATCATATGCTGGCTGCGCTGGACTGATGCGGCTCTTGAAAGCCTATGGAGCGGCAAGAATGGAAGCTGCCTGCAAAAGGGGACTCACCGGGCACAGGTTTAAATACACTGTAATAAAAAACATCCTTGACAATAATATGGACATGATCGAGGAAACAGAACAGAAAGAATACAGGACGCCACTACACCAGAACGTGCGAGGAGCCGAAGCATACAAAACCAACTAATAAAGATCAATATGAATACACAGAACACAGCAGACCAGATGAAAAGCCTAAGGCTTAGCGGGATGGCCAGGCGCTATGAGGCAACACTACAGTTACCGGTACACGAGATCCAGGATCCACATTCAATGCTCGCCATGCTTGTCCAGGCAGAAATCGAGTACCGTGAGCATGCAAGAACAGAAAAATATCTCAGGTATAGTAAGCTCAGGTATCATGCCCTTCCTGAAGATATACTCTGTACCTCCGAGCGTGGCATTACCCGTGAACAGGTACTAAGACTCTCGGACGGCACTTTTATTGAACGTGGTGAAAATGTGCTCATTACCGGCGCTACCGGGTGCGGCAAAAGTTTCCTTGCCTGTGCACTGGGACGCAGTTCCTGCCTACTTGGATTCCGTACGCTATATTTCAGTATGAATAAGTTTCTGGATGCTCTTGCCCAGGCAAGGCTCGATGGAACTTACCTCCGATGGATTAAGGGGATATCCTCAAACAGGCTACTGATATTAGACGACTTTGGGCTTAAGCCCCTGAGCAATGATGCCAGGATAGCAATACTTGATATTCTGGAGGATAGATATGGCAACGGCGCGACAATAATAACCTCACAGCTGCCAGTGGATAACTGGTATAACTTTATAGATGAACCAACACTTGCAGATGCAATTATGGACAGGCTGTCAGCATCTGCTCACAGAATTGCACTTACGGGCAAATCCATGAGAAATAAAAAAAATCATTAAGTTTACAGAATATCGCTTTGTCCAAAAGTGATATGGTTAAAAGTTAGTGCTAAAGCCAGAACCAAACTGGTGCACTATGCCTCGGAATGTGGTGTACTTTGTTCGGAATAATCA
>Ga0157370_10000482_pt1 | contig 49647 bp, 36 predicted proteins | sample C35metaG_FD_113463 | JGI IMG/M metagenome (GOLD analysis project Ga0157370, IMG submission 113463) | Corn rhizosphere microbial communities from Kellogg Biological Station, Michigan, USA - C3-5 metaG | ecosystem: Host-associated > Plants > Roots > Rhizosphere > Soil | place: USA: Michigan...
AAAGAAAACAGGCGAATGCGCTTTTGACGACACCGAGATTTTTGATATGGCTGTTGCCTATTATACCCATGATACTATCGGAAACCTCCCAGACATCAATTGCAGAGTCACGACAAATCAGCCTAAAAAGGCTGATTTGTTCTCCGCTCCCGCTGCTGTTGCAGAAAACGCCGTGCAGAACAATCCTGCCGCTTTTGTTCCTGCAGAAGAAATTCCATTACAGCAGACCAAAAAAGAAGTACAGACAGCCTTAGCACTATTTGACCTATGACACCTAAAACAATAATCGAAAAACAGATCACAGCCCTGAGTGCTTCACTTGCACCCCTGTCTCCTGCTGTTACTGCATGGGCGGAAAAATACATTTTCTTAAAATGGGGCGTACTGTCAAGGGGAAAATTTCACTGTCTTGACTGCTCCCACGCTTGGAAACCTGACATCACTAAGCCTGAATGCCAGAACTATATAAAATGCAAAGGGTGTCTTGGAAAACTGAAAATGCAGCCATATAACAAAACGCATTTCAAGGAAATTGAATATTCAGCCTTTTTGGACAAGGCAGCAGATTTTCAGGTGGTGCGAATTATCTGCTCCCATAAGCAGATGAAAAAAGGTTTTGCGCCGACCTATTTTCATAAAGAGGTTATGCAGCATTGGATTAGTCCCAAAGGAGAAGTGCGCACAATGTCGCTTTCTGTCAATGTTTTTTCTCAGGCTTACGACCAGTGGAAATATTATTCTCCCCTTGAGATACGCCCAAAGGATTTTCAGAACTGTGCTAAATTCCGCATCGCCCCCTACAGGGTTTATCCGAAACTGAAACTTGTTAGCTCGCTTAAACGAAACGGCTTTAAAACCTCTTTTCACAATATCGCTCCGCAGGTACTTTTTTCTGCACTATTGAAAGATTCAATTGCTGAAACCCTTTTGAAATCTTCACAGATTTCAATGCTGACCTACTATCTGACTTCTTCTGAACAGCATCTGAAACAGAATTGGCAGACTGTAAAAACCTGCCTTAAAAACAAATATATCATTTCAGATTATAAGATTTGGGAGGATTTTATCAGCCTTTTAAGATGGTTTAAAAAAGACCTCACCTGTCCTCTCTATGTCTGCCCCGACAACATGCTCGAATCCCATGACAGGCTGGTAAGGAAAAAAAGAGCCATTCAGCGAAAAAAATATCTCATAGAGATGCGCTCGGAAATACTCGAAGCACAGAGCGTTTATGCCGAGGAAAAAAAAGACTTTTTCGGGCTTTGTTTTTCGAAAAAAAACCTGACTGTCTCGGTAATCGAGAATGTGCAGGATTTCATGGAAGAGGGCGATAATCTGCATCACTGCGTGTTTACCAATGAGTATTTCAAGAAGAAAAACTCGCTTATACTATCTGCAAAAGTGGACAGCCAGTCGGTTGAAACTATTGAGCTGTCCCTTAAAAACATGGAAATCATCCAGTGCAGAGGCATGAAAAACAATGCTTCCAAGCATCATAAGCAGATACTCAGTCTTATGAACAGAAACCTTTATCAGATTAAGGAACGGATTAAGAAAAGAACAATTAATTAATTCTTTGAAGCCGGCTTAAAGCCGGCTTCAAATTTTTGGCGGAGCAGACACCTATAGGCAAGTGAAGTTGTTTATGATTTTTAGCTTTTTCAAGGTAATTTCAAAAATTAGGATGATTTACAACAAGCCTGAAAAGCAGTTAGGATTTATTTATCTGACAAAATATCAAACAAGAATATTTTTTTTCATAAATTTAGCTATATAAATATTAGTGTACTATATGCCTGAGAAATCTACTGACTTTGTCAATTTAATCTTAAACATTCTGTCTGAAAACCATGCTGGAAGTTTTTCTTTAGAAGAACTCACCAAGCTTGTTTTCGCTAATTTAGGAAATGATCGTAATTTTAATATTGATGAAACTTTCGCCGAACGTCAGGAGCAGTCCTTCATTTTAGATCATTTAATAAAACTGGATGATCTTGGTCTGGTTTTTTTAAATCCCGAAACTGATAAAAGTTCTATAACGCCAGCAGGACAAATTAAAGCTGCTGCCACGCAGCGCAATAGTATATTTTAATGACCTTGTCCATAAGAACCTCGCACTTTCAGATTGGGAATAATTTTCCGTCTCCCAAAATTTATTCAGTACTATATTCAAAAGTGCCTTACTGACAGATTAAAAATGCTGACACTTAAAAATCTCACCCGTCACAAATAAATTTAAAGTACACTTTTTTGAAGTTATTAATTTAACGATTAAGGATTACCAAGTATTTGTAAGTTCTTCAAAAAAATACTAGGCGGAACCATTGTATCCGAGACTTAAAAATGCTACTTGTAAGCATTATATATAATATTTCAATTTAAATAAAACTACAAAAAGATTCAATATATCAATTAAGAAGGATGTATACCACTTTTAGAATTATTTGTGTGTGTGTGTTAAATTTTTCTCATTCTTAACGTGAAAGAACATTTCATAAAATCAATAGCTGAGAAAATAATTTCTATAAAGATTTAAAAAAATCATGTCAAACTAAATCAAGTTTTCGTAATTTTAAAAAAAAACTTGCGATCCTTAGTAGTTTAATTTTTTATAAATAGTGCTCCGTGACATACCTAGAAAAAGTTATAAAAGAAAAAGGGACAATTCTATCAAGTGATCTACTGGAAAGCCTTATGAATGAAGAGAAAGGCTTAAGTAATGATGCTGCTAGAAAAAGATTATCTAGAATTGGTAACAATGTGTTTTCTGTGAGAGGAATGTTTGCCAATGGACAAAAATTATTTTTTCATAGAGATATTTATCAAAAAGAAGAGTATTATTATGGGTTAAGAGTAGCTCTAGAAAAAGCTGGAAAGCAGTATAATATTATTCTAAAAGTATTAGAATACCACTTTGGATCAATAAATGAAAAGCACTTAGCTTCATATTCCGTTAATCCTGTAAAAAAAATAGCAGGTCACCTTCTATTTCAAAGTGCGATAGCTAAATTAATTAATCTAAATTTAATCCGACTTGATGATGGTTATATTTATTTATCTAGTGATGTCACAGATAAAAAGAGTAATCATAAGCATGCAAAAGGCCTAGAAATAGCGAAAAATTTTATTCTATTACAATTTAATGATTGGGCAAGAAAAATTGGAATGATTTCTTTTAATTCTTCAACATTTCATAGTGATTTTGGAAATTACCAATTTAATTTTGTAGCTCCTTCATATATAGCTTCTCTAACAAAACTTTCTTCAAGTGGTTTAATTCCTGCATTTGTAATAGCTGATGTATTAATTGGAAACATTATTAACGCATCAGATGTTGACTTTTTTATTAACAAAATAAGCACATTAAAGTCTCAAAAAAACTTAGCAAAGTTTATCCCAGTCTTAATTGTAGATAGTATCGAAAATGAAGCTCTAAATAAATTAAAAGCACAAGGAATAGTTATTGGTTTTACCGAACAACTATTTGGCTCTGAATATAAAGATTTACTAGATTCATTAATAAATCTAGTTACTAATGCAGGCGCAATTCTTAAAAAAAATCCCGAAGCTTATTTAGATTTAATGAATAAGCTTAATAAGTTAGTGGATGGAAAAACAAATAACTTAAGAGGAGATCTTTTTGAATTTGCTGTTGGTTATTATCATGGACAATTATCTAAATCAATTGATATTAGTAGAAACATACTTTTTGAAGGATATCAGAGAGAAATCGATGTTCTATCAGTTTATCCTAATAACATAACAATTAGTGAATGTAAAGGTTACAATAAACAGACATCTAAAGAAGATATTGAAATCTGGTTAGGAGAAAAAGTTCCAATAATTAGAAAATGGCTTCTTAGTCAAAATCTTTCAGATGGAAAAGAAATTGTTTTTGAATATTGGTCTACCGGTGGATTTACTGACGAAGCTCAGTCGTTCTTAATTGAAAGAAAATCTTCAACCAAAAAATATACATTAATTTCATATGACCTTGCCGACATGATTGTTATAGCTAAAAAGAATAGATTAAAAAAATTTACTGAGGTTTTGAGAAATTATTACACCAAAGAACTTTAGTTAGTTTACTTGATTAAGAAATCAAATTTTATCGAATGTATTTTTTGATGTTTAGTTTGGCAAAACTATTTTCTACAATGGAAAGATTAACATTAGGAAACAATTCTTTATCTACTAATAAAATTAGACTTTCAGAACTTCTAGTTAAAGCAACATATAATTTATTCCAGTTCTTATTATTGTGACTAGTTTTAGGGATATCTTTTATCAAGTATTTGTACATAGATTCATTTAAGATAAATAAACAAGTATCAGATTCCAAACCTTTAACCGCATCAATACTAGAAACTACATAATTTGAATTCGAGACATTTTTACAACTTTCTAGAGTCTCATTAAATTCAGCATATTCATATTTATCAAATGCAACGTATTCTTTTTGAAATTCAATCAAAATATTTTTAACAGTGGCTTTTTTTAATTTCTCATTAAGTTCTAAAATTAAAGATGAAAGAAAAAGATCTACATCTAAGTGAGAATATTTTGGAAGATTTCGCAATTTATCTTCTAAGGTTAATGGAAAATGAATCTTTTTAAAGTCGCGATGTGTTTCATAATTACCCTGTTTTTTTTCAATATAAATTAACTTATTTAGTTTTTTATAATGTTCAATTAGATTATGAAAAGAATCATCAACGGAAGTTATATAGCTAATACTTCCTATGTTATCGTATTCATTAACTTGAACTTGATTACTTGGACAAAATAAGTTTGATATTTTCAAGATCGCAGACGGAATCCTTTTAGTTGTATTATTTGGCTCTGAAATTAAATATTTTTCAGCATCATTTTTTTTAGAGTAATTTATAAAATTATTAAAATCTTTTGGGTATTTAATTGCTTGTTTGGGATCTCCAATCATATAAATATTAATATTATTTAATCCCAAAATATCAAATGCTTTTAAAGCATCAGAATCCAAATCTTGACATTCATCTATAAAAATATGACCAATTTTAGAATTAATATGAGAAATAATAAAGTCAACTTTTTCTTTTTTAAATTTATTATTATGTTTCGAATTATTTCTATCTATAATAATTTTGGCTTTTTTAAAAACTTCTTCGTTATGTATTATATTTCTTTTCTTTAAAATATTTATTTTACTCTTTTTAAATGGGATGTGGTCAGGCAATTTAAATGAAACTGCGTTACTATACATTTCTGAAGTAGTAAACTTTGAAAAAGGATAAATGATCTCATTAAGAAAAAAACTATGTACAGTTTCAATTCTTAACTTTGTAGGTATGTATCCAATTCTTTCTAGAATTGTCGCGTTAATCTTTCTTTTTGCCGAATTAGTGTAAGTTATTGCGTAAATTATTTTATGACAATCAGCATTTAAAATAGCACAATTAATTAATTTTTCAGACAAACCAAATGTTTTACCAGCTCCAGCACCAGCTACTTGTATTTCTATCATATTAATTTCATTAGAACTTCCTTAATATGATTTGGTACTATGATTTCTATATTTTTATCTTGAATAGAATTACATAGGTTTATCATATTTTCTGCTTTACTAGCCTTCAGATAACCAGAAACTTCTTCTGCACCATCTAGAAGGAAATAATTCGAAATTATTTCACCGTTATTCTCCGTAGTTGCAATATCATCTTCAAGTGTATAACCAGTTGTTGTTCTTACAAAAATGGTATTATCATCATCATATGCATTATGCTCATTTTTTGCTTTTGGTTGATTATCAAAATCTCTGATGATACCAATTTTCTTTAAATTATTGCCTGAATTAAGTTTTATCCAAACGTCAAGAAAAGTTTTAAACCCCTTATGTCCAATACTAATTACATCTATATTTTGAAGAATATCCTTGTTTAAATTTAGAATTGTGTTTATAAACATTTCCTCTGTCGGCCCCTCAACCAATATAACTCTATTTGAAAATAAAAGTTTAAGAATATCAAAATTAGGTCTCTTACCTAAATACTTTAATAATGTTTCATCAACATCCGCAAATGAAATTGCTTTATTACCTGAGAATGCAATTACATTTTTAAAATCTAGTTTATTTATTACTTCAGGTCTATGAGTCGTAATTATGGTCTGAAATAAATTTTTACTTTTTGAGATACTCTTATTAATATAATCTATTATTAAATTTAGATTATTTGTACTTAAATGTGCTTCTGGCTCTTCAATACAACTCAAATTAAAATATGCTTCATTGTCTTTAAAATGCTGAAAAAATAATAAAATAAAAATCAAGTTTCTTTGCCCTAAACCTTTTTGATATAGAAATTCATCTCCATACCCAAGAGTTATATTGGACAAAATATTCTTAAGGTTTGCTAAATTTGGAATACAATCTATTTCCTTAATAAAGTTGTTTAAGCTAGGGAATTGAGGGTCTTGCGTGAAAATCTTTTTAAAATTTTCCTGTTCTTTAATCTCATTAAAAAAAGCTGAATAAGCTAAATAAATATTAATCTTTTCTTTTTCATTTAATTTCTTTTCAAGTAGCTTAGTTAACAAACTATTAGATTTCATTGAATTAGATTCCGAGAAATCATCTCTCTCTGCATTGATACTATTTATCGTAATATTTTTCAATTCAATATAAGGAATTAGCTTTCCATTATCAGTCGATATGATTGTATAATCATATAATTCAACAGGAATTAGAAAAGAAAAATCCTCAGATTCTTCCTTATATTTTCCCATTTGCTCACGAGCATATGCTATAAAATCCGCTTCACTTTTTGGTTTAAAAACATATTGAATTTCATATGCCGCTTTACCATCTACCTCTGTTAACCAATTATTAACAATAGATTTTTCATACGGAAGGGTAATATCATCAAATCTTAGAGTTATTTTAATAATAGGAATACTTCTAGTAATATCCAAAATGTTATTTGGTTTAGCCTGCAAGGTTTTATAAAAAACTTTAATAGCTTCAGAGTTGAAATCAGATGGAACTAGTCTTTTGCTTCTATATTCTAGTTCATTAATAGATAGAGGAAGTTTTAAAGCATGTAAAAAGTTAGATTTTCCTGAGTCATTTTCTCCTATAATTATTGAAAGTTTGGAAAGATTTGTTTCCAAAAATTGAAAATTTCTAAAATTTTCAATGCGTACGTAATTTATTTTCATTGCATTACTTATTAAAAATGGCTAAAATTATTGCTTAAAGAAAAAAAAAATTACAGTTTCCCATAATTTATAAAAATATTTTATCCTTTAATCAACCTTAATCAGAACATAAACATCGTCCTAATTTTTAAAACAGATGTCAGTAGAAATACCTGTTTTCAATTATAAAACAAAAAACTAATTTTTTAAAGTATTTTTTATTACATTGTTGTATATATTAAAATGAAAAAAGACATTTTATTATAGGTAATATAATCTTTGTAAAAAAAATCAAAATTTATATTAAAATAAAAATTAGAAGCAAAATGGCAAAACGAAAAACCTGCTGTTGACAATAGTCTTTTTTTATCTACTTTTGTTTAAATTTATATACAATTACAATCATACTATGATTTCCAATCTAAGAGTAAAAACTGAAAAATTTAGAGCTGTTAATGACGCTGATATAATTATTGATGGAATAACTTTAGTTGCGGGAGAAAATGGATGTGGAAAAAGTACACTATCTAAACTTCTATATTTTCTTTTTAAAACTGCATCTAATTATGATTCATTGATTAAGCAAAAATTAAATGCAAGTTTACGAGATGTCTTAAGATTTTTGGAAATTTTCCAGCAAGAGGTAGTTTATTCACAAAAAGATAGAAAAATTAGGGACGACTTTAGAAAAGAAATTGAAGATTTAAGGAGAAATTTATATTATAGTGATTTTTTAAATGAAGAGGTTGATAAATGGATTTCTTTAATTGATAAAGTAGAGTATGTATATATAAATTATTCTAGAAGCGAAGAAGAAAATCTTTCGAAAAATGAAGGATCAATCGGGTCGAGAATGAATAGATTAAATAGAATAATTAAAGAAGTTTTAAGTGAAGATAATCAATCATTAAATCACAGAGATGCTTTTGCAAATGTTAGACAACTTGTTCGTGATAAGTTTAAAGAAGCCAAAGGCAAAATTGATTCTAGACCAACATCTATTTTTACGGAAGAATTACAAAAAGTGTTTTCTGATAGCAAATTGCCTAAAAAATTTGAAGTATACGAATTTGAAGACATAATTGTTTCGCTTGAAAAGTCAAATATGTCAATTCCATTTACGATAGATAAGACAATCTACATCGACACACCTATGATGCTATCAATACAAGCTTCACATAATGAATACTGGGATGACTTAAACGAGTTATTATTAGAAAATAATGACGGTCATAACAATACTATTTCAGACATAATAAGTGATCAAATTATTAAAGGTGATGTTGAATATGATGAAGGAATATTCATGGCAGATGATTTTAAGTTTAAAAGAGCTGATGGCCAAATTTTCAATCTATTAGATGTTGCAACAGGCATAAAAGCTTTTTCAATTTTACAATTACTGCTAAAAAATGGTCATTTAAATCAAAAAACTCTTCTTATTATAGACGAACCTGAATCAAATTTACATCCGCAATGGATAATTGAATATGCTAGAGTAATAGTACTTTTAAACAAGCATCTTGGAGTTAAATTTTTTTTAGCAAGTCATAACCCAGATATGGTTAGTGCAATAAGATATATTTCGGAAAAAGAGGGGGTATTGAACGATGTTAATTTTTATATAGCCACTAGACAAGAAAATTCCTTCGTATATAATTATAAATTTCTTGAAAAAAATATTGACCCTATTTTTGAGTCTTTCAATATAGCCATCAACAGAATCAATCAATATGGCATTTAATGAAATATAATAAACCACAAACTGAAAACCATAGTGTATCTCAATTACATCCTTCATGCCTAAAAGATCTTAACCAAATTATACTTGATGAAGATGATAGTTTAGTTGTATTGCCAACAATTTTTAATAATACAACTGTATTAGACTTGGATTGTGTCGAAATCATCGATGCAAAAAATGAAAGGAGGACACGAAATAGAACTATGGATTGCACATTTGCTATTTCAAATCCAATTAATACTGAAATGCTTCTCGTGGAATTAAGATTCAACTATCAAAATTTATCTAATCTTAATAGAACAGTTTTGATAGAAAAGGTGGCAGGTTCTTTGTTGGCTCTCGGAAACACAATAAATATAAATTCTAATTATATACTTATTTTCCAACCTCATCTAGTACAACAAGCAATTAATAGATTACAAAGAATGAATCCTCAAATACCTAATAATTATATTGCAATGGATTTAAATCAGTTAATTAATACATATTTCTAAATAGAAAAAAACAGAAAATTAATATTGAATTTTAGCAAACCTCATCATTTTTATTTCTTCTATCTCTGCTTTAAGTGGCTTTTTTGTTGCTAATAGCTAAGGCAAATTCTAAAAATGAATTGCTTTAATCTAAAATGCATTTTTATTAATTAATTCTGTATTACCGTACTCTGGATATATTTTCAAAACAATGCACTGTTTTCTATATTTATAAATAAACATGCACTTTTATCTACCTATACTCGTTAGCTAATTTATATTTTTGAATACCAAACCAATAATTTACAGTAATCTTATCTTTCAAACAATAAATTATATATTTAAAGGATCGATTAATATTTATTATTATCTAGTTCAACATATTTAAGAAATTATACATCTTAAATAATTCTTTTGTAAATTTCCGTTCTAAAAGACCTAACCAAACTTTTTTAAATGAGAATAACTTTACTTAAAATACTAGATCAAATCTCTATTTTCATTGATAAATTAAAGACTAAAATTAAAAATGAAAATGTTTCTGCCAAAGAAAGTAATTATTTTCAGCTTTCCCCTATCCGGAATTTAAAAGACGATAACCAATATATTGCGGCACTTGGCTGGGCAATAAAAAATCGCAGAGAAAGGGACATTAAAAATATTGCTCTAACAGGCCCTTACGGTGCTGGAAAAAGCAGTATTTTAAAGGCGTTTCAGCAGAACTGCAACGACAGAGACTTACATTTCTTGGATATATCGCTTGCCACTTTTAAAGAAGAAGATGATGAGGATAATGGTAAAGGGAAAAAAAATCAGGACCCTCATGAAAAGCTCAGGCAAATAGAGATCAGTATACTGCAGCAGATATTTTACCATGAGGAAGATGGAAAAATCCCAGATTCCAGATTTAAACAGATAAGAATCAGCAGTAAAAAAGAATTAGCTGTAAAATCAGCTGCCGTAATAACAGCGTTATTATCCTTATTCTGGCTCTTTGCCAATAAAATCCCATTTGAAAGCTTCCCTCATTTCGGCTCGTCCTTTATCTTTTTTGAACGTATCAGTCTATTGATTATCTTAGGGGTCTGCAGCTACATCAGTTTTTCATTTTTAAAACAAAGCCGCAAAACCATTTCTCTGCTTATCCCGGTTTCCCTTATTGCAGTAAATTTAGCAGTGATTTTATTTTTTGGGTTTAAGTATGTTCTTAATATTGAGAATTATCTTTTTGAAATTAATTCGACCGTAAGTTTCAGCAAAGTGCTTTCAAGTATATCGATTATCTATCTGCTGCTGTTTTTGTTTTTCGCAGTCAAAGAATTAATTACTTTTTTAGATAAAATTTCTGTAAGCAAACTTAAAATTAGTGACACAGAAATCGAAATCGGTCCCAAACACCAAAAGTCGATAATGAACCAGCATTTGGATGAAATATTATATTTTTTCAGTGTGCGTCCTTACAATGTAGTTATAATTGAAGACTTGGACCGATTCAAACAGACAGAGATATTTACAAAGCTCAGGGAAATCAATTTACTGCTGAACCAGTCTGAAAAAACGAAAAGCAAGAATATCGTCTTCATCTATGCCGTGCGAGATGAAATGTTTCAGGACAAAGACCGGACAAAATTTTTCGATTTCATCGTTCCCATAATCCCAACTATTAATTCTTCCAATTCAAGCCAGATATTATTATTAAAAAACTCTGACAACAACTATGAGCTATCAGAAAGTTTTATAGAGAACATATCATTTGTAATTGATGATATGAGGCTTCTGCATAATATCTGCAATGAGTTTTATCTGTATAAAAAATTACTATCGCCACAGCTACATCCGGAAAAACTCTTTTCGATAATCACCTATAAAAATATCCTGCCTAATGACTTTGTATCATTGAGCAATAATACGGGAACTTTGCACCAATTATTAAATTCAAAAAAAGTTTTTGTATCTCAGATAAATTCTGAGATCGATGAGGAAATTGAGATCATAAGTGCTGAATTAAAAAGCCTAGAATCCAATTATTTTAAGAACGTAGAAGATCTTAGAAAAATTTACATCCTGAGAATGATAGAAAAACTCCCAAAATTTCACTCCTTCTCCATTAACAATAAGCAGTTATCTATTAATGACTTAACCAAAACAGAGCATTTTAACTCTTTAATGAGTGACACCTTAAGTTATAACACTTTCTATGTAAACAGTAGTTACCGAATTGATCATATGGCAACACCGATGACAGTCAAGTTTTCTGAAGTCGACAAAGAAGTCAATGCCGGTAAAGGATACAGCAAGACCGAAAAAGAAATCGATGATTTAAAAAAAGATATTATTAACGTAAAAAAACTAAAGGTCAAAGAATTAGAAAATTTAAAAACTAGCAACCGTACCAAACGTCTTACCTCCATTTTAGAAGACAGCAGATTCAAACTGGATAATGTAAATTCTGAAAAAGTGGGCAATAACATTTCAGAGGATTTGGAAATTAAACAAAATGATAAAAACAATTTCCTGCTGACTTTTTTAAGAAACGGATACATTGCAGAGGACTACATAGAATATATTTCAATATTTCACGAAGGATCCATCTCCAGGGAAGACCATTCGTTCTACATTAATCTTCAAAACAGAAGACCTCAGGAATTCAACTATAAACTAACAAGAACTGAAAATTTAATAAACAAAATAAATGCAACGGATTTTAAAACCGAATATGCATTCAACTTTTCTATTTTAGATTTTTTACTTTCAAACCACACAAAATATAAGCTTAAACTGGATAATCTGATTGAAAAGATTACGGATGAATCTGAAAAATCAATTTCGTTTGTTAAAGCCTGTTACGAAAACTTAGAGAATATAGCTGAATTCACAAAAGTTATAACATCACAATGGGACAGCTTTTGGACTGTTTTGAGTAATGATAAAACAACAGACAGTGCTTTACAGGACAATATCTTTTTATCAGCAGTTACCTATTCAGAAATTGAAAGCCTAAAAAAAATCAGTGCCGGCAATGGATTCACTAAGAAAATCTACAGTAATCCCTTATTTTTAAACATCATTCCAGATCAGGAAAGAATAAAGGATATCCTTAAAAATTTAAATATAGATTTTGACACACTAGATTTGAAGAATACCCCAAAAGAGCTCAACGATTTTGTGAATGAAAACTGGCGTTATGACATAAGTATTCCAAATTTAAAAGAAATAATGGAATATTATGGAACATTCAATGCTGCGGATTTTGAAAAATCCAATTACAAAGCGCTTCAGGAATCCAAATGTTCAGATTTAATCGACTATGTAAATGATTACATTGATGATTATATTAGTAATGTGTATTTAGAACTGGCTTCAAATCATGAGGAGGAGGAAAAATATTATCTTCAGCTGTTGGACAATGAAAATATTACGGAGGAAAAACGCGGTCTGATTATAGATAAAGTCAATACCAAAGTCAGTAAAGCAGAATCATTACAAAATAAGTCGCTAGGGTTAAAGCTTCTTTCAGAAAATAAAATTACATCAAATTGGGAAAATGTATTTTATTTTATGGCCGAAGAAGAAAATATTGAAGTATTAACCGCCTATCTCAACAATTCTGAGAATAGTACGGAACTTGGCGCACTCAAAGTCAGCTTATTTAAAGATACAGATGGCAAATACAAATACAGCGATCAATATAAAAGAATTCTTCATCTGGAGAATATTTTAATTGATAACTATGCTTCCATAGCAACTTCAGCTCCCTGGTGGTATGATGATATTGATATAGAAAATATTTCCGAAGAGAAATTAAAAATACTAATAGATAAGAAAATAATAAGGCCAAATAAAAAATCATTCGACGCAATACGTAAGTACCAAAAAAATCTTCTGGCTACTCTAATTGAAAAGGCCAGTGATAAAATACTTGCTATCTTATCTGACATTGAAATTGACAGCATAGATCTTGAAGGAATTTTAGAATCGAAGGTATTATCCACTGAAACTAAACATAAATTTTACATTAAAGTAAGCGAAGAAGATATTCTTACTAATTCTAAAATTTTAGTTCCAATAGGGCAGATAAAAGCACACAATGATATCTTTATTATCTCAGATAACGTGCTGCTAGCCATATTAAAGGCTAATTTTATAAGCCCGTTCAACAGAATAATTATATTTAATCTTAATTTATCAAAACTGAATTCGCAGGATATTATTGAATTTATGAAATCTATGCCTGCACCTTTTAATGAAATTTTAAACAAAAAAAAGCAGGCATTAATAGAAAACACAACACAAAATTGCATTTTACTAGAAAACCTAAAAACCCAGGGTATTATAAATTCTTTCAAAAGAGAAAAGAACGGTTGCAGGGTTTATCACAAAAGAAAAAAATAATGGAACTAATGTAAGGAAGTTATTCTAAATACAGTGTCCTTTAAGTTTCGCATACGATTGCTAAACAGTTCTTATTAAAGGAAAGTTTAAACTCTTTTGGCTAAAAGAGATATAACAACTCTTATTAATCTATTTATAACTAAAGAAATTGTGTAAACCGAGGTACACTTTTTTTCTGTCCCTGCTCTTACATGTGATATGAATTTCAGTATTTATTAGGATTTACAATAATTGAAAGCGGAACCTCTTCCTCTGCCCCAAACAAACTGCAAATCCTTTTCAATCAAAAATCAAGGTACAATTCATTTAAAAAAAGAAAGAAATGAACAAAATCACCACTTAAGAAGTTTCTTTTTCAACACATACCATAAAGAAAGAAACCGTGCTTTTAAAATTCTATCTATAAAATTAGAGTTTATTGGCAGTCCTAAGTTTCTCCATAAGAATTTCATATAATTCTAACGTGACTTTAAATTGAGAAACATGTGGCAGGTATTTTTCTCTTATCAGTTTCTCAGTAAATCCATCACTGCTGGTTTTTGAATCGTCATTCAGATTTCTGATGCAGGAGTCCAGGCAATCCACGGCCTTGGCAAATTGGGATTCCCGGGTCACTCTTTGTTCATAACTATTGAGTATTGCAGAGAATCTTTCAGCATTCGGAATAATTGACATAATTTTTTCAAATGCTTCCGCTTCCTTTGCATGTTTTAATTTCATTTGCACAGGATCATTAAATTTAGCATCCCCCGCATATATTTCAACAATATCATGATAAATAAGATACTCGATTATTTTCAGCCTGTCCAAAGGCTCCTCTATATAATCGATTAAAATATCAGCAATCAGTATACAGCTCCACGAATGTTCGGCAGTACTTTCCTTTCTTCCGTTTACCTGCGTGCCTCTTTCGACCGTTTTTAATTTTTCTAGTTCAGTAAGTGCCTTTATTAATTTCTCCACTGTTATTATTTTTAACCATACAAAGATAAACAAACCTACTTCCCGTTTAGAAATTTAGAACAGCTTCATATTAATGTTTTGCGGCAGAATCGTGGCAAATGGCGCTTTTGAAAAATAGAAACGTGGCAAATCAAGGTCTAGCGAGCATAGGTTCGAAACTGTATACCATGAGAAACTCTTATTTTAATTTTCTAGTTCCTAGTTGTTTCTTTTTTTTAAAACATTCTATAAGATGACATTTCCATTCCCCTTCACCACCGCCCTTAAGAGTTCCTCGGCAATATAGACCAGAAGGTAGGTCTTCTCGGAAATTCTTTTGTAAAGACTGGGCAGAATCGCGCCGCGGACTTTATAATGACAGCTCCAAGCCATTTAATAAAGGCAGAGCATGCCGCAGTTATTCAGGCTTAAAATTAATAACGCTCATCTTCAGCCATCCGGCAATTATCCTTGACAAATCCGCGCTGAAATATACTCTTGGTATAATATATCATGCAGTTTGTATAATATTCAGCGACCCAGAGCAGGTAGTGGATAAATTTGCTTTTTAACATCGAGATATGCACCTGCTTTCAAAGAATTCAATATTTCAGACCTCCATGGATGGCGTCGATGAACTTCCTGCTTTTCTGCACAGAAGACACTTTGAACTGGCGACAATTTTCCTGACAGCACATCTAAAGCTGCCCGCCATCCATCGTGTGAAAGCCAATAGGCTGCTTAAGCATGAAAGCGGCACCACGATAAGCTTCCAGGACCGTCAGCTGACCACTGCCTCCCTGGATGGTAAAATCAGCAGTATGCCCTCTTTTTTTGGACTGTTCTGCACTGAAATATGCTATGACATAAAACTTACCCTTTATAAAAAGACCGCCACCATTGAATCCAGCTACCATTTTAAGTGCAGAAACAGATTCTCTGCATTATGCTTTGAGATTTTAATGCTCAAAACACTTGAAAAAATGATAGACAGGTATCAGCTGAATGCCGATCTACCCTCCGATGGCGGCAGGATGCATCCCGGACTGGAATTTCATTGACGCGCAGGATCGCCCGCTGCAGAAATCTATTAACCTTGGACATCATTCCAGGTGCAGTTCCCTCATTAAGATACGCATGGAATATGAACAAAAAAGCATCGATTTTTAAAGACCTGACTCCCAGAGAATGTTTGAGGTAAGTTTTTACAGATATATAAAAAAAAATGCAGGTCGTATAATTTTAGCCCCTGCTGGTATAATTTAAACAAAACCGCCGCTCGCATGCTGTAAGTTTGCGCCACAGAGCTCCAATAAGAAGAACGTTTCAAATAGATTGCGCTACAGCTCCAAGGCAGGAAACAAAGATTGGAAAAAAAGTCCAGCAGACGCCGGCCAAGGCCCGAAAGCAGAAACGCCTGCAGGCCCGCAGCTTTGATTTTGGATTCTTATCATCCCGCGCTAGATCGGCATGCAGCAGCCATAAAAGCATTATAAGGGGCTGTGGATCATTTTAAATGTGAAGCAGCTCTTTTTATTTCAAGATTTACAGATATGAATATTTTCCAAACTTAAAACATATTGAAAATGAACAATAATTCTGCCGGGCAAGCCTCCCGGCTTTCAGAAGCTGAGCATCAAAGCATCGTTAACCTGATCCTAACGCTTGAAAGTTCGCACAATCAACCACTCCAATATGCCCAGATCCTGCGAAATGCAGTCATTCACATAGAGCCCGAAGGAAAGGTTATTGAAGAGATTAAAAATATAGAGGAATTCAGAAAGCAGCAGCTCAACACCAAGACCTACACGGACTTCACCATCTTAAAGGAAACGCATCTGAGCAACGAAATTCTCCTGGTTACATGCTCGGAGACGATATACCGTGCAAACTTCAGGGGAATGCACCCATCGAGCACAAAACTTTACAACATCATACTTAAGAATAGCGACGCCGGCTGGCAGATCATCCTTATGCAGATTGTTAAAAATATCACTTAACCATTTCTTAAACATTAGACAAATCATTATGAAAAAGCTAGCAATCCTATTTATCCTTTTAACTGCATCGGCAAACTCCCAAGTGCATCTGGGCGCAAAGGCCGGTGCAAATCTCACCAAAATAAACGGCAGCACATTCAAGGAAAAATTCGAACTTGGCTATCAGCTGGGAGGCTTCATTTATGCAGATCTTTCCGAATCAATAGGCATCCAGACCGAGGTTTTGTTCAATCAAACCAATACATCAGTTGAAGACCGCTATTCAGAGGTCATCAACAATGCGTTTAGGGGAAACAAAACATTAAACTACATAAGCGTGCCGCTGCTTGTACGCTTAAACAATGAAGGACTTGTCACCTTTACGGCCGGACCTCAGTTAAGCTTTCTGGCAGATTCTGGAAAATCGCTCACTGAGAATGGAAAAAAACTATTTAAAAAAACAGATTTTTCAGTGCTGGCAGGAGCTGAACTTAATCTGCACCCTTTTATAATCTATGCAAGGTACTGCTGGGGATTCTCCGATGTAAGCGACTTTGGAAGCAAAGCTTCCAGCAGGCAGATACAACTGGGTGCGGCTCTGCGCGTATTTTAACCAAACCCGCAGGGCGCGCCATTGGAAAAACACCGTATTTTATGAATCAGCCGCCAATCCAGCTCCTTACGCAAGATCCGCACCGGAGCCAAGGCCGTAAGTGTCCGGCCGCCTTTTCAAGAATGACTTTAAATGTGCATGGAAAAGAATGAGCCCGCACAATCTGATCTGCATAGAGCCGGCATGGCGCTAAAATGAATACTACCTCTACCCTGCTTTTTTTTAAGGCATTTATTTAAGCGGCATGCCAATTAGAATATTTAAACTATTATGGAACAAAATAAAACAAACACAAACTTTAAAACCATCTTTGCAATATACATGGTAATTGCAATGTGTGCTTTTAAATTAAATGCACAGGATTCCATTATCCTGCAGCCAGCCGTTAAAACAAGCTTGTTTAAGTCCCGCGGGGACGGCGGCAATAAGCTGAAAAAATATAGCAGCCAGGTGGAGAAATCCATGAACGAACTCTCAGACATCCAGAGCCTTTTAAAATACAGCAGCTTTTCAAAGGACACCGCCGATTTGAACAGCCTTACGCGAAAGCTAAAGCTCATTGATGCATCATTTAAGCTCGATATACCCGTGCAGCCAAGAGATTTACAGCTGTATTTGAAAATGGTAAGGGAAGCGTCAGAAGAACATGACCGGCTAAAGGCATCCAGCCGGAAGATTGAAAGAAGCTTTGGCGAAGCAGAAAAAAGGCTGGCAAAAATCGCGGAAGATCCTCTTTTGAATGAGCTGGCCGGCGATCCGGCATCAAAAAAACTGGTTCAGCTTGAGCCTCTCTTAAATAAATGGCAGCAGACAGACAGCACTCTTGCCGGCGGCATGGCAGAAATCGATCTGCAGGGCATTAAACTTTCTTCAGCGGCCATAACCATTAAAAACCTTACAAAGATATCACAGGAGAGGCTTTTTGAATCGGGACTGCAGGCATTCAGGGCGCACACGCAGGCAAAAGCCGTCGTTAATAAAGACCCTAAAGCAGGCCTGATGCAGGCTTTTCTGATCATACAAATCCTTGCATCCTATTTTCAGGAGCATTCCTTTTTACTTTTCATTTTTCCCATATTATGCATTGCCGGGCTGTACTGGTGGATAATGCGCAAAAAAAAGTTTGTTGAACTAAAAGCCGATGGAGCCCTGAAATTATCAGAGCATTTTTCTGCCCTGCATGCCTTCCCTCTAACATGCGTTGTCTTTTTAGTGATCAACCTAATGCCAGCTCTGGACTTTAACACCCCGTCTATCTATCAGTCCTGCATTCAGCTGGCCACTTTGTTTCTGGTGGTCAGACTCCTGGGAAAACGCAGTGGATACGGCAGTTTTAAATGGTACTATCTTTTTTACTTTTCACTGCTGATTTTTCTCTCGTTCATCAGCAGCAGCCCAGAGGGCTCATTGAACATCACCCTGCTGATCCTTGTCAATGCGGCCGCAGCTGCGGGCGTGCTGTTCATATCCTCAAAAACATCAATAAGGGAATATAATTCAGCCAGGCCAAAGCTTATCGCTTTGATTTTCGCCATAACGGCGGTGCTGTCTTCAGCGGCCGCCCTTACCGGACACACCATCATTGCCCATAACCTCTCTTCTGCGGGCATTGCAGGACTTTTACAGTTTGTATGTCTATTGATGGTTAAGAAAATAGTGGTGGAGATAATAAAATTACAGTTCATACAGAGGAGGCTAAAATTAAAGCTCAGCATTGGCGTTGACACTTCCAGGATAGAAAAAAATCTTTCATTTCCAATCAATTTTTTCATCGCCGTGTTCTGCGTCCTATCATTTGCAAACAACATGACATTCTACGCTTTATTCAGCACCCTTATAGATGCCGTCATGTCTGTGCCGCTGCATCTTGGCAGCGTCCACATTACCAGCGGGAGTATCATCTATTTTCTGATTATCGTAATGATTGCCCATTTCCTAAAAAGGCACATCGGATACATGTTTGGGGATACGGGAATCGAGGATGAGAATGATCAAAAGGTGGAACAGTCAACACTTGTCATCACCCGTCTTTTAATTATATGTCTGGGCTATCTGACGGCTGTTTCAGTCTCAGGTCTTCCAGTGGACAAGATTACCATCGTCCTTGGTGCGCTGAGTGTGGGTGTAGGTTTAGGATTCCAGAATATTGTCAACAATTTTGTCTCGGGTATTATTTTATTATTCGAAAGGCCTTTGAAAATAGGCGACAGCGTACAGGTAAACGGAAGGTTGGGAAGAGTAAAGGAAATGGGGGTCAGAACCAGCACCCTGCAGACAGAAGACGGAGCTGAAATCATTATTCCCAACGGGACCATTCTCTCCCAGGATATTATAAACTGGTCGCATACCAACAATAGAAGGCGTTTTGACCTGCAGTATACACTGCTGAGTGATAAAAGCCCGCAGGAGCTGGAACCCCTTCTCACAGACGCCCTGCTGGAGTCGCAAAGCGTGCTGCCGGCACCAAGACCTATTGTCCTGTTCGAATACTTGGGAGCTGAAGAAATCAAAACGAAGATGCTCTTCTGGTCAAAGGATGACCGTCTTCCCGAACAGGTCTTAAGCGAGATCAAAATCATATTGTTCAATGAGCTATATAAAAAAGATATAAAGTTCAAATAGGTTTCCGGGTCTTCAAGCCGCTCTGCGGCCCTATGGAAGGCATTGGAAGCAAAACGGCTTAAAAAATAATTTTATGAACAGCAGAAAAATTTATTTACTGTATGTTTTGGCCTCTTTTTTCTGCTTTGGGTCCTGCATAAAAGAAGAACTGCCAAATACGGAAGCCGATATCATAACGGGCAGTCTGCCGCCGTCGGCAAATTTTACAGTTGAAAGCATTCAGGTCCTTAATGCGGCAGTTGTTTTCCATATTAAAAATTATCAGGGACCGCTTAAATTCAGCCCGGCCTTTACTTTGACCCCTGGAGCTTCAATCCTTCCTGCAGCGGGCACCGTCATGGATTTTACCCAGCCTCAGCTTTACACAGTTGTATCAGAGGATGGAAAATGGTCCAAAACATACAGTATTTCCATAGTTAATGATGCTTCGGCAGACAACAGCCCTTTCAAGCTACACTCATTTGAAACGGCAGACACTGTAAAGACAGAAGCGCCGCTGGGGAGCTATCACAATTTTTATGAGCTGGTTGCATCAGGGCAGAAAACATATATATGGGCAAGCGTCAATGAGGGATATAATGTCCTGGCCGCCATAATGCTGCAGCCCGGACAGAGGCCTTCCGCGGAATCCTATCCCACTTCCCAGACCGGCACCGGCAAAGAAGGAAAAGGAGTTCTGCTCCAGACCAGGAACACAGGGCCGCTTGGGGGCTGTTTGGCTCCCCGCTGGCGGCAGGCAGCCTTTTTCTGGGAAATTTCCAACTTTCGGTTCCATCGGTCAATTCCACGCATTTCGGCATTCCTTACCAGGGCAGAACCCTGCCCAGATCGGTTAAGGGCTACTATAAGTATAAGGCAGGAGAGAATTTCATTGTAAATAATCCGCCATCGGCATTTCTGCGCGACACATGGGATGCCTATGCGCTGATTTTTGAAGCGGTTGATGAGAAAAACTTCCTAACGGGCAGCCATCAATTTTCCGACAAAAGAATCACGGGTGTGGCAAGAATTGAAACCGAAAAGCGCCTGGAGGCTGATAATTGGACGCCCTTCGAGCTGTTTTTTAATCTTGTGCCGGGCAGGAATTATGACAGCACAAAGCAGTATATGTTCACCATTGTCTTTTCTTCAAGCCTGGAGGGGGACAGATTCAATGGCGCGCCTGGCAGCGAGCTGTGGATTGACGAAGTCCAGCTTATAAAACAATAAAAAAATTGTAGTTATGCAATACATAAAAAATTGGTTCGGCGCGGTCGCGCTGCTGCCGTTAACCGCTTTCTCCCAAGTGCAGGCTGAAATTCTGCCGGCTTTGATAAGCCCGGAAAAGAAAAACCTGCTCAAAGAGAATATTGAGTGCCGCATACAGGCGCAGTTCAGTATTGGCGGCAGCACTCCACTGGGGCTTCCCAGAGAAATCAGAGAGATCAGCAGCTATAATCCCAATCTGCAGGCCGGACTTGAAGCCAGTGTGACCATATGGCCTGAAACGCAAGGCCCAATAGGATGGCGCTTTGCCCTGGCAGTGGAAGGCAAAGGCATGCGCACCTCTGCACTGGTAAAAAATTACCTCACTGGAATCATTCAGGACAGCGCGGAGATCAAGGGATATTTTACAGGAGAGGTCGAGACTGCAATCAGCAACACTTATCTAACCATTCCCGTGCTTGCCGTTTATGATTTTTCGCCAGATTGGAATTTTTACGCTGGACTCTACGGATCGGCAGCCATCGCCAAATCCTTCACCGGATATGTCTCAAGGGGCTACCTTAGACAGGACACGCCGGCGGGAGCAAAAATCTCCTTTGATAACGGGGGCAGGGCTGTTTATGACTTCTCGCAGGAAGTCCGCACTTTTCACTTCGGAAACCGGTTTGGTTCGGAATATTACATCAATCGAAATTTCATTGTTTTCTCAGATTTTACATTTGGGCTAAACGGAATTCTGAAAAGCAGCTTTAAGTCAATATCATTTAATCTGCATAACCTTTACCTGAACTCGGGATTTGGGTATAAGTTTTAGACCGCCCTTAAGGCGCAGCCTATTCTGGGTCAGTGCCGTGAACCTGACCGGAAATGCATCCTGTCCTAACTGGTACTGGCCACTGAAATAATTCCGGGCGGTAAAGCGGTTCGGACGTACATAACATATATGCCGTTTTAGATCTGCGTGCGCAGCCGGATCAGCAGCCGGCAAGAACTTTAAAAGCTACAAACTTGAAAAAAAAAACAATCCTCATTATAATGGCGTTAATCGCCGCGGCATATTTACTGGGAAGGTGCATCCCTCCCATCGTTTTAAAATCAATATTCCTCTAAAGGCAAGCAGCTATGAAAAATTTAAAGAAAGCTATTATATACACACTCCTTTTTACTCTTGTTTTTGCTTATTCTGCCGTATACACCACCCTTGACATTCTGGGCCTGGGCGGTAAAAATGTATTTACGCTGCAGGGAGATTCTAAGGGGGCTCCTCTGGGGGAAGGGGCGGTAAAAAAGCAAGTTATTAATATCAAATACATCACCGGAAGCAGAAAGATAGACAGCAGAGAGATTGTTTTATACAGACCAGCCGGCGAGCACGGCGATATCCCGCTGATATATATCCCTCATTATGCTGCAGAGGAGAAATCTGAAGATTTCAAATTATATATTCAGAACGGCTGGGCCGTTGCATCGCCGCACCGGTTTGAATCCAAATACAATGCGCAGCTGGCAGGGGACGGTCTGGTTTTCAACAATGCCGCTTTGTATACCCTGCGCCACACAGCGGGGATTGACAAGCAGCGAATCGCGGTGGCCGGATCAAGTGCCGGAGGCTATACTGCTCTGATGCTTTCCGAACTTCAGATGGGCGCCGCAGCCTGTATTGCCAATGCCCCGATTGCCAATGTATATTTCAATTTTCATGTGCACTTTGCTAAGTGCGACAGCATCAATGCCAATTCGGCGTTTTTTGATTTCCCGCTGCCTGTCCAGGGAATGATCTCAAAATTATTCAGGCCCATCAATGATCAGTTTAAAAATGAAAACGACCCGCTCTGGGAAGCGCTTTCTCCTGCCAGTATGCCTAGAGCATTGAGCAGCCCAACAGTAATCAACCACAACACAGGAGATATTCTAGTGCCTGCGGACCAAATAACAAAGAGATACTCCTATAAGGGAAATGACGGTACTCTGCCCAAAGATTTCAGCGCTGAAATGGGCCGCCGCTATCCCGGCACCCTGAGCCTGTCCCTTGAGGAGCAGGCTGATCCTGACGAGCTGTCTCTCAGAAAATACCGCTTTGCCCTTAACAGGGTCTTCGGTGCAATGCCCTACAGCGGCAAGCTCCTGACCATCAATATCATTGACGATGGCCCCGTAAGTGCCAAGGGAAGTCATTCAGCGCCCGGAACCACAGGGAATTTCAATACGATACCTTTCCTGAAACATATGTTTGCCAGAACATTGAAGCAGACTGAGAAACCTATGCCGGAAAAATTACTGCTCTTATTGGAAAGGTATCAGGGAAAAAGCAGGCAGCTTCCAGCCCATATCGGACTCGACGATGCTTTGTACGGATCTCTGGCAGTTTACAAAAAGGAAATAATCGACCAGCTGGCCCTCTACAGGGAGAATCATTCTTTGGGTGAAATTGATGCGGCGATGAAGGCAGCGATAGGAAAATCACAAAATGAAAGCCGCGTTAAAGCTGCGTATCTTGCTGCATGGGAGGAAGTGAAAAATAAATTGTAAATCGCATTACTGTAATGCCGGCCAAAATGATCATATCATTGACTGTGCAGCAATTAACTGCTGCGGTGTTTCTTTTCTCAAGACTCATCGCAGCAGCTTTTTATGCAGAGCCCGTCTCAGGCTGATTTTATCAGTCTGCAGCATTGAAGTCTGCCATCTTGCTGCGGCCGGGCAGCATTCTAAAATCAGGCGCAACCGGGAACGGCAGCAGACCGATATTCAACTAAGTATAGAATGCAGATTGAATGCCCTGAAAACAATCCCAAAGACCTGCTGCCCAGTGCATTTTAGGTGCCGGTGATGGAAGGCACCGACCTGCATACAGCAGGCGATTCAGGCCCAAATCAGCAGTTAAAATCAACTAAGGCAGTTTCAATTTGCCCGTTTTATTTATTTCAGCGCTGCGACGGAAATCCAGCGCCTGTGCGCTGTCTATTCTACAGGCATATAACGGTTTAGATACTCTTCCACCTTCTGCATATAGAGAATATTCAATTTATCGTCATTCTGAAGGCCATGCCCGGAATGTGGAAATTCGATATATTCATGCTGCACCTTATTGTCTTGCAGCGCCTTTACAAGATGCCGGACAGAGGCGAACGGGCAAACTTTGTCATGGACGCCATAGGCGCAGACGGTAGGGACCGAACTGCTGTTGATCCATTTAAATGCAGAAATGGGTTTAATCGCATTTTCGTAGGCCTGGGTGCCCAATATTGCCGGTTGGATGTCATTGCCGCTCATAATGCTGAAAAGCGAAGCGGCCGCCTGCGGATCCTTGTCCAGACCGTAGGGCGCCCAGTCCTGCGGATAGAAGCTCGGAGGGCCTACCGCCTCAAAGAGCATCTTTACAGGCAGAGGAGATTCTTGGGCATCCCTGTATGCGTAGAGCATTGCCAGTGTGCCGCCTGCCGATCCGCCCGAGACGGCCATTGCGTCCAGCCTGTAGCCTAACTTCCCAGCCTGCTTTACAATGGCGGGAATGCTGTTTTTTATCTCTACGGACTGCGAATATACATTGGCCTTCGGATTGCTTTCATTTCGCAGGGTATAATTTATACCCGCCGCGACGTATCCTTTGGAACACAGCCACTTCAGGATCTTAGCATCATCCGATTTATCTCCTGTGGTAAATCCACCTGCATGCAGATGTACTGCAAGGCGGTAGGTTTTCTTTGAGTTATTGGCAGGCAGATACAGATCAAATTTATTGGCAGGCTCTGCGCCGTAAGGCAGGTCAGTTTTCACACATCCTATTTCGGGAGTCCACTCCACGTTATATTTTTGCAGCTCCGATGGTGTGCAGATTATTTTTAAGCAGGCAGAAGCCGCAAATACGGCTGCGAATACAACAGCGCATAGAAAAATAAATTTTCCCCTGCCTTTATTTCCAGTTTTCTTCATAATATATTGCCTCCAAATAATGTTCCGCCCAGCAGCATGTTCAAAAGGCCCCTGACAGCCAGACGGCCTAATACAAAAGCAGCTGCCGCCACACCAAAAAGTATATAAATGCGTTTTTTACTTATCATTGCCTGTAGTTATTTATTCATGCTGATAATCTAATACAGCATAATCTTAAAAATTATTCTAAATAAACGCCGTCCCAGCGCTATTGAATATTCTTGATTTCAACATCCTGCCAGTTCTGGTTTTGTTTCAGTTCAGGATTTTTACCTGCAAACACATTTTTCGCCTCAATGTCTCCCGTAAGGGTGTAAAGAAACCAGGCCGTCATGTAACCGTCGCCTTTACAAAGCATCTGTTCATGAAAGGCATCTTTTCGCCTCGCTCTCACAGAAGGCGTATAGGCGGGCATTCTTGCGCTGTTCTCAATCATTGACCACAATGGCGCAATTCCTGTATTTCTGTCCTTGCCATCCCCTGCGTCGGATCCTTCTGTGCCTGCCGCGGCAAAATAGGGAATACTGAATCTGCTGATATCGTAGGGCCACTTCAGCAGTTCGGACAATTCATGCTTTGTAGTGCTTGCTCCAAATGCCGATCGGAACATCCTGCCGCCCTTCTGCGTATTTACGGCATTAATGACCGCCACGCCTCCCTGAGAATGTCCGCTGATACCGATCTGTTCAGTATTTACTTTATTGTAGAAAACACTATTTTTATCGCTGCCCAATGAGACCAGCAGCTCAAGGGACTGCGAGGCCCCAAGACCTGACCATGAACTCTCTTCGTCGCTGCCCACGGCAATAAACCCCCATGAGGCCAGATGTTCAAATACAGGCTCATATTTTGAGCAGGGAATTCCTGTTCCATTTGCAAAAATAACCGCTGGATACTGCTTATCGGATGTCTCCAATTCTGCAGGATACCAGATTTTGCACTGCCTGAATGCTTTTCCTTGAACCGCTGTCGCAAAGCTGCGCACCGGATATTGGCCCATCGCCGTATATTTGGATTCCAGCGGCTTATCGGTTTTAACTGCGGCGTAGTAGTCCCCCGGAACAGCATTCAGGTTTTTCAGAACCGCTCTGCAGCCTGCAGTTACAGCAAGCAGCGTAAGTATCCCAACAATAATTCTTTTCATTATTTTCGCTATTTGTTTATTACAGAAAGATGTCTGCATCAATTAGATCTTATTAAATTTTGACTTTTAAAATACTATGCTTCGATCCCATAAAGGCACCAGCCGGCCGCATATTCATGCACGAATCAATTATTGCTGAATATGAGCAGATCATACGGACTATTATAGGAAGAGGTAAAAACAAGTGTATAGATCCTTCCCGCCATAAGCTGCGGGGTATTGAGAATTGCAAGAGAGCCGTTCTGTCCGGCGCTTCTAACCGATAAGCTCAAAAATCCAGGATCAGCCTCAAAGTATTTAGTCTGGCTGCTTCGCGAAGCCTCGGCTATTTTTCCGAGCTGGGCTTCATACAATGAAACGCCTGACGGCCCTGTTCCCGAGAGATGAATAAATTTTAGCTTTACCCTGCCTTTGGCAGGTGCAGACAGATCATCTTTGAAGGTGTAGATTCTTTCCCTGCCTGTATTGTCCTCTGCCAGATAAATAGAGTAGCGTTCCTTATTTCGCAGATCAATATTATCAGAAGCAAGAATATTGCCGTCCCTCTGGTCCCTGAACTGCCCCACGAGCTTATCTCCGGATTTTACTGTAACATAAGACGCGGTGCTCTCTGTGTAATCCAGATTCTTTGCAATTATTCCGCCAATAAAAAAGAACTGCTGGGTGCTGGAACGCGCCGCCGCATTGGCAATTTTAATTTTGGCCTCCCCAAAAATGTCAATCTGGTTCTCTGAGCAGGAAACTAGTAATAATGAAAGCAGCAGCATCAGTGATCTGCACACATTGTTTTTAATTTTTTTTTCCATAGATGCAATATTTGTTTAATATGTATTTTTGGTTTTCGCCGCAAATAAACAGCAAACCGCGAGCTGTTTTCTGCTTTTTATACCAAAAGCAATATTGCGCGCATAAAATGCACAAATCAGGCCTAAAAAAGATATTGCGGCCCCATAGGATTTTTCAGAGAGCCATGCGCCTCACGCTGGATGTATGCCAAAGTGTGCAGGTTGTATAGTTTTAGCCCGCGCTTGTATAAATTAAGCATAATACGCGCCCTTGGTCCATAATTTTGCAGGGAATTAAAAACAAATAAAATGAAAAATTTGAAACCCTCTATGCTTATCGCATTTTTAATCGCCGCAAAATCTTTTTCACAGGACTGCGAGAAATCTATTTTCACACAAAAGGGCGCCAGCATCCAGACAACTGAATACGGTGCAGAGAAAGAGATTAAAAATGTAACGGCTGTAATAGTCAAATCAGTAAAAAACACTTCTGGGGAAACAGTCTCCCAGCTGCAGTCGATAAAAACCCAGGACGGAACTGTTATTGAAGACAAAACCCTTACCTACATCTGCAGCTCCGAGAAAGCGGTATGGGGGCTTGGGGTAGAAGACGTTAAAACCAAAAAAGAGGCAGTTGTGGCATATCCAAAAAATATGGCTCAGGGACAGGACCTGAAAACCAATGCCGCTATCGCATTCCAGCAGACCAATGAAAAAGGAGAAAAGGTGAAGCTGAATATGAAAATAAGCAACCGAAAAGTGTCAGGAAGCGAAACCATTTCAGTTAAGGCCGGGACTTGGAAATGCACTAAAATCACATACGATTTTGAGCTGAAATTAAAACTCGGCTTTATCGGAATACCTATTCAGGCAAAGGTCACCGAATGGTACAATCCTGAAGTGGGCGTTGTAAGGACCGAAACGCGCACAAAAGACAAACTTGAAGGATACACGGAGATAACGGCTGTAAAAAACGGCAGATAAGACCAGCGGCAAATTAAATGAAAAACATCTTGCTTCTTCTGATCGCCGCGGCCGTGTCAGGCTGCGGTCCATCAAGGAAAAAAACAGCAGAAATACCAGGCATCGACAGGCAGACATTCCTGTACGCAGTAAAAGAAGGAAAAGAACTCTATCTGGACAGACTTGTAGACAGCTCTGCAGTTATTCAGGGCAGAAGACCCGTTTTCATATACTCTTTTTCAGGTGCCTGGGAAGCTGGGCAGCGCAGCGAAACGTATCCTGCACCTTTTTTAGAGTTCATTGCCCGCAAAGGATACGTTGTTGCCGCCATCGATTACAGGTTGTGGATAAAAGAGGCCAGGCAGAATAATAGTTTAAGTGAAAAGAGCATCGCAGGCGATTACATGAAGGCGCTGGATATGGCTGTGGAAGATCTCTTTTCCGCAACCTCCTATATAGTGCAGCAGCAGGATTCATGGAATATTGACCCCCTGAAAATTGTCGCAGGCGGATTCGGATCGGGAGCCGTCAATAGTTTAAAGGCTGAATATTTAATCAGCACCGGCGAAAATCTCTCTATGAAATTTCTGCCGGATGACTTCAATTATGCCGGAGTGATTTCAATGGCAGGCGCCTTATGGCTTCCCGAAGGAAAGTATAATATGCAATGGCTTAAAAAACCTTGTCCGCATATGTTTGTGCACGGCTCCGCAGACCCGGTCATCCCTTTCAATGAGTCGCAAGCCGGAGGCTTTCGGGCATACGGCCCGGGCTTTCTTCTGGAACTGTTTTCAAAAAACGGATTCCCGGCATGGTTTTATGAAATTCAGCAGGGAAACCATTATTCAGCATCGCCTGCCCAAAAAGAGTACTTTCAGGAAATAAACTGGTTTCTTGAGAGATTTGTTTCAGAGCGGCAGAACAAAGTTCTGCATACCATTGAAAAAACAGCAGTACCCAATAAGATACGGCAGTAAATGCAGCCGGGCTAGATTTTAATCCGCTGCTTGCTGGAGTTATTATAAGGGGGCTGCGGATCTTATAAAAGTGTGAAGCAGTCCCCTTTTCCATTGCCGGCCGAGACGGCATTAAACTTTAAATTAGTTTATCTCAGCATGAATAATACACTATTAAAATATAACCAGACTCAGCTAAAATAAGTCAAGAAGCATTGAGAGCCGCATTGTTGATCTGGCCTGCATCCGTAGTGAAGCTGCCTTATGCATCCCAAGAAAATCTATGGAAGGAATTTCCGGGGTTCTATCCATATCAGCGGCCTTGGCGGCAGATCTGCAAGCAGGCAGTTCAAGCTGGGGCATTGCTCAGATTATTTAAGACAGCATTTTAAGAATCATATCAATATTAAATAATAACTTTACAGCTGGCCATACAGAAATATCTGCTGGCATATTTGTGTTATTCAATCAATAAAAACATTTAAAATGAGATGCATTATCATAGATGACGAACCTCTTGCACGCGAAGGCCTTCGTCTGCTAATCGCAAACAACGGCGGTCTGAAGCTCTTGAACTCCTTCAGCGGTACGGCGCAGGCATCAGTATTTTTAAAAGAAAATGATATTGATATTATTTTTCTGGATATCGAAATGCCCGGCGACAACGGCCTGGAATTCGCAAAAAGCCTGAATAGAAATATACTGGTCATATTTACAACCGCATATCCCCAATATGGTGCAGAGAGCTACGAAACCGAAGCTATAGATTATCTTCTAAAGCCCTTTACCCAGATACGGTTTGATAAGGCGGTGGAAAAAGCGGCACAGCAGCTCAGTCTGCTCCAAACCCATAAAAACACCTTTGAAAGCAGCGGCGAAAATTTTATCATCATAAAGGCCGAAAGGAAATATCACAAGATATTATTCAGCGATATCCAATATGTGGAGGGTTTAAAGGACTACGTTGTGATCCATACCCAAAACAGCAGATATGTTACGGCCATGAATATTAAAAACATGCACCAGAAGCTTCCCGCAAGATCATTTCTAAGAGTGAGCAAATCCTATGTTGTAAATACCGACATTATCACATCATTTGACAGGACCACCATATTTATAGATGATTTTGAAATTCCAATCGGACGAACCTATCAGAGCGAATTTCATAAATACTTTTTAGGCGAGCAGTGAAAACGCGGACAGATAATCTAATGAAACAACATGAATAAAGCCAACCAGACTGCAGCTTTAAAGCACAGCATCACATCAGATAAATTATTTAAAGCGCTCACAGACAGCAAAAGCCGCCTGTACCGGCATTTATCAGGAATTCTTTTTTTGCTGTGGTTGCTTCCAGCTGGAAAAAAATGGGGAGAGTTCTCGCCTCTTTTTGATCATCTGGACTGGATTTTCTCCTTTGTCATTTTAGTTTCGATTTTTTACATTAACATGTACAAGCTTACCCCAAGGTTCATCTACCGGGGAAAAGCATTTCTTTACCTTGGCTCGCTCACGCTGACGATCACTGCCGCGGCGCTGCTTCTGGCGACGTTCCGCTATTATGTACTCGACCCCAATAGAATAGCGCCAATTCCCGCTAAGTTTGAGTGGTTGGCCTCCATAGTTGTCCTATTTATGTTTCTGGGGCCTTTTCTGCTGCTTTCAAGCGCCCTTAAGCTGCTTCAAAGATGGATAAATGACATTTATATTATAAATGAATTGGAAAAAAGAGCTACGGAAAGCGAACTGGCTGCACTGCGCAACCAGATTCATCCTCATTTTCTCTTCAACATGCTCAATAATATTAACGTGCTTACTGCCACTGAACCTGAAAAAGCTTCCAATATAATTATTAAATTAAGCAGCTTTCTGCGCCATTTAATTTATGAATCCGACCGGAGCGACCAGATCTACCTCTCATCCGAAATAAAATTCATCCAGGATTATCTGGAACTTGAAAATATACGAAGAGACAATTTCAGCTACAGTGTAGAATATGACGCAAGGGAGGTTCGAGGGGTCAGGCTGCCGGCAAATATTATAATTATTCTCGTGGAAAATGCCATAAAGCACAGCGCTGATTCACACACGCGGTCTTTTGTGGATATAAAACTTAAAATAAAGGATAATTACATGCATTTCACTGCTGTAAACTCTATGCCTGAAATAACCAGGCCAAAGGCAGCAAATTCCAGCGGTGTGGGTCTTGCTAATATTAAAAGAAGACTTGAACTGCTCTTTGCAGGCTCCGGATATGAATTGTCTTCCGATGTAAAAGACAGACAGTATACAGCATTTTTAAAACTTCCCGTATAACGGTGCCGGCTTCTGATCATTAAGATTCTTTTCCTTCCCCGCTCAATGCCTCTTATTTCTGCATCTAAACTGCGATGGTCAAAACTGAGACCGCGCCCCAGGGCACGGCAAAAGACCTATCTTCAAGTTGGGACATGCAGCAACCGGGTCCAAAAAAGAGCTTTGCAGATAAAATCTTTTGATCTGAAAAATTTCTGTCCGGCCACATTACTACAGGCACTGCGGTCTCTGTCTTTACAGCACGGCCCCTTCAACTATTGAAAGGAAACAAATACACCAATAGCAGCGGCCGGCAGCTGCTACCCCTGGCAGAGCTGGTGCTTTTTCATCCACATCTCAAGGCTCTGCTTCCAGTCCTCCGCGCCGGGGGACTCTTCAAAGCTGGTTTCGAAGATGTGCAGTTCAACATCAATATATGACGCATTAAGTTTTTCAAAAAGCTTACTGCTCTGCGCACTTTCATGAAGAGCCGTAACAGAAATGCTTGAGAGGAAAACCGATCCTGCAGCTGATGGAAACAGCGTCTTGCCATTATTTGAGAAACCGTTGATGCTTATAATGAAGCCGGGCCGGGCATAACCGCCTTTTGAATAGGACTTCTGCAGTTCAAAAGCAATCGCCGCTCCTGTGGAGAACCCCATAATTCCAATTTTTTCCGGATCAATGTTATACTCAAAGGTACATCTGCGGATATATTTCAATGCATCAGACGCATCTGCGGCCGCTTTGGCAAAGATCGGATCATTTAAAACCTTAATGTAATCTGACTGCAGTGAAAAGTATTTAAAAATATCCTGGACAGGATTATTTGTTAGGCTCTTTTTCAAACTGTGCCTGAGAAGAAAGACAGAAACTCCCCTAGCGGTGAGCCAAGAGGCTATTTTCGATCCTTCAGAATCTGATAAAAGGGCGTAGAGCCCTCCGCCGGGAATCAGCATAACAGCTGTTCCATTCGCGTTGTCCGGCTTGTAGTATTCCAAAGATGGTGCGTCTATATTAAATTCCACCCCTTCACCATTGGGGAGTTTAGCAGTGCAGCAGGCCTGGTCCATCAATGCCGCTGCGCTGGACGCCTCATTGAAATAGATGCGCTGCTGCGAATGAACACCTGCCGGCATCAGGAAATAAATAATGCAGTATGATATAATTCTCATTGATAATCAGCTTATAAAAATCAAAAGTATCCTCCGCTTGAACTGCTTGCACGAGAATTATACCAACGGTTATTAAAAATAGACCAACTGCTTTGCCAGAGCTTTTTATTTCTGTCTGCCTGCGCCTTTTTTCCTTTACTAAGGCGCAGCAAGAAAAAGGAAAAGCTCATTTCCCCTTTATCCGATCCAGGCATAAAAGTTAAGCTCCCGGCTTGCTGTGATTACGGGATTATTTTATTAAATCGAAGCCATTTCTCAAATGCCGCGGCCCACGCATCACTTGGAAGATCCTGTTTTTTCAGTGCAAATCCATGCCCTCCTTTTTCGTAAATGTGCAGTTCTGCGGATTGTTTGGCCATCTGCCATTTCTGGTATGCCGCTATGCTCACTGGAACAAGATTGAAGCTGTCATCACTTGCCACCGCCAGAAAAATGGGAACTTTATATTGAGGAGCCTCTGTTTCTTCAGGGCTGATATCTGAACTGTATATTGCCCCGGCAAAATCTGGACGGTTTTTTTCTTCAGCCTTGTAGAGAACAGAAAGCGTCACGGCCCCGCCGGCCGAAAAGCCGAGCATTCCCAGTTTACCGCTGTCGAGCTGGTACTCCCCAGCATGGCGCCTAACATATTCCATTGCATTCAAGCCGTCCAGTGTGGCTAGTCTTCCCGCCTCATTAAAGTTCTGCCAAGCCTCGGCGTTATCTTTAGAAAGCAGGGAAAAAATACCTGCCATCGGATTATCGCCTTTGGTGTGGGCCAGTCTGTACTTGAGCATAAAAACAGTAATGCCCAGACTGTTCAGCCATTTGGCGACATCGCGCCCCTCCTCTTCAACTGACAGTTGAAAAAACGCCCCTCCCGGGGCAAGAACGATGGCCGCACCTGTGCTTTTTCCAGCTTCTGGAAGGTATACAGTTAAAGTTGGGCTTGTAACATTATATGCAATGGACGGACCCCAGGCGCTTTTCTCAGTCTGCACCTCTTTCCAGTTCCATTTTTCCGATCCCGGCGCCTTTCCTTTGTACAAAGGAATAATTGTCTGCTGGCCTGCCGCAGGTTCAGTGCACCAAATCATCAATACGGCAATAGGCCATATCATTTTAAAAATTGTCATAATAATTCATTTATTGTTAGAATTAAATATACAAAGCCGCATGGCGTTTAAAATTTATTTTATACCAAATGCCGCACTATTTATACCAACGGAAAAAAACTTTAAAACGGCGGCACCAGTAAAAACGTAAGCGCAGTTTAGGCCAGCTGATGCTTCCTAATGAATTATACTTCGCAATAGACAGGCAAAAGAGCGAAGTTCTGCTTATTTCCATTTCCGAAAGACTTTCCAATTCTGTAATCATTTTAAAAAGGTTTATTATTTTTTTAAATTTTTAATCTAGCTCTCCCGCCACAGCCAGTGAACAAACCTTAGAAATGCATGCCTTTATACAATAGGATATCAGAATCTCGGTAAAATATATCAGGTTATATGACCAAAGTGCCATTTGGTATAAATTTTAATTTAGCGCTGAAATTCACCGCTACATTTGCAGAACATTAGCAATTAATCAAAATAAAAAAGACAATGAGACATACTATTTTCTATCTTTTCATAATAACAGCGGCAGCTTCCTGTAAAATGGGTGACACTTCGATTTTCTCTGAAAACACAAAAATTGAGCAAAAGTATACTACCAAGGGTAATTATGCTGTAAGTACTGCAGATATCAAATATGGCAATAAAAGATACAAGGCATACTATCCAACGCAGGTGAATGCAAAATCCCCTGTAATAACATGGGGTAATGGAACTGGGCAGACTCCAAAGACCTATGACCAGATTTTTACCCATTTGGCCAGCTGGGGTTTTATTGTAATAGACAACTATGAAGAGTCAACTATCGATGGGGCAAGCATTCTAGAATCGGCTAAAGTCATGCTACAGGAAAATTTAAACGCGAAGAGCGTATTCTATCAAAAAGTCGACACAAGACACATCGGAGCTGCAGGCCATTCGCAAGGTGCAGGTGGTGTCGTAAATGCATACAAGAATTTCTCTGACGGCAAAATCATCACAACGATCGCACCTCTCGCCTTTCCATCGATATTAAAGCCGACTGGGACAGGAGTCAAGGTCCCTATTTTTTTTATCAGCGGTGAAAAAGATGACATCTTCTCCTCATTAAAATACAATAAGCAGTCATATGATGAGGTCCCTTCTTCAATACCTGCCGCTAAAGCAGCACGACGTGGCACGTTTCATGAGCTTTTAACGAACAACGGATTGGCCACTGGCTATCTTACTGCATGGATGCGTTTTCAATTACTGGGCGATAAGGAGGCTGCAAAGGCATTTATAGGTCCGTCCCCTGAAATTTCTCTCAATCCCAACTGGAACAACGTAGCAACTAAGAACCTGCGCTAATTGCAATTTCCAGACTTCATAGTTATGGAGGTGATACCTTTTTTGCCACAAAAAGTTAAGGCAGTCTTTAAAGCTATTTCACCAATGTAAGTTTTATGGCAGAATCGTGGCATTTCCAATTTTAGAAAAATAAAAAAACAGCAAAATTAATACTATACGGGTTTAGGTTCGAAACTTTATACGAATAAAAAGAAAAATCAGTAACTTGTAACTAACTAGAAAAGAAAGAAAGAAAGAAAGAAAGAAAGAAAGAAATCTTTACTGTAACTTTCTTAGATCTTCAGCAAAAAAAAATGGTTCGAGTCCTGTTCCCACTACTAAGACAAAAGCTTCAGAGAAATCCGGAGCTTTTTTTGTTTGAAGTATTTTTATAACTTATCTCGTCCTGTAAAAAGTTTACTATTTTCACAATCGAGACGCTCGCGTCAGCAGAGGAATCCTTCCGTAAGCAGATTTACTTCTCCGGCAAATCTTTATAAGCACTTCTTTTTAGATAGCTATTAAGCTTTTTTACATCTGCCAAATATGTTTTTAAATCTTCCCTTCCGTTTTTAATTCCTTCTTCAATTCTTGGAATATACATTTGGATAAACTCATTATAGCCTTTTTCGTTATTGACTAATTTTAAGATAACCATTGCCTTCAAATAGGTTTTTCCAAATATATAATCACTCCAGTTTTGCCACTCTTCCTTATCCAATACTTTATTATTTATGTCTTCTAATGACTTAATTTCAGAGAAAAAAGGGATAGCATGTTTTGAATAATATTTTTTAAAAATATTTCCAACCATCAAAATATTATCTTCTTTAATCTCTTTCTGATTTAAAACCAAAACACTTATATCTTCTCGTATTTTTTGTGAGTCATAGAATCCTCTTCTATCTATTAATGTATCTTCTAGTTGATTAAAAGCAGAATCCAGAAAAGACATTATCACATTGACCTGTGAAGATATAATGCTATGATTTAGTTGGCTTAATAACACCCCTCCATCAATAGGAAAAAGTGAAAATACCATTTTATCAGAAATATTATTTTTTGGTTTTAAAAATATAGCATAATAGTCATCAAATGAGCTTAAGTGAAATCCTGAGGAATCAAGTCTCATTTGATACGATATTTTTTCTTGTACTTTTCTTATTTCCTGGTTCTGTCGCATCTGTCAGATCAAATATAAGAATTTAAGTGATTTAAAAGTTATCCCGCCAATTTACAAAATGATTTAAACATACTTGTCCCTGACCTAATTATCTGATTCTTCCTTAACATATGTACCACTTCAATTCCACCCAGAGTTCTTTTGGCAGATTCAAAACTTTTGAAACCTAGTCCATTTTGTATTCTCCATTTTATAAAACGATGATCCTGTTCAATGATATTATTTAGGTATTTACATTGCCGAATTTTTATATCGCAAAAAGAACGTTTGTTGTAAACTCTTATTGCGCTGGTGTTCGAACCGCTTTTGTCTATATTTATTACCGTTGGTCGAAAGTTGTTTTTTATTGCCTTAATTAAAAATGACTGGGCACTCATTCTCTGTCTTTTTCTGGTCAAAAGAAAGTCTACTGTATTGCCTGATTTATCTACCGCTCGATATAAATAACACCAAATACCTTTTACTTTGATATAGGTCTCATCCATTCTCCAGCTCACTCCTACTTTATTTTTTCTCTTTTTCATCTGAGATTCGATGAATGGAGAAAATTTAAATACCCAGCGCTGAATTGTCGCATGATCAACTTGTATTCCAAGCATTTTCATTATTTCCTCAACATCTCTATAACTCAATGTAAATCTTAACTTGAAATACACTGCCTGAAGAATTATAGCTTTGGGATAACAATGGCCTTTGGTATTCATTTAAAAGTTTTTTTAATTCAAAGATAAAAAGTTATATTTTAGATGCGACAGAACCTGCATCACAGTTTATAGGACATAAACCGAGTCTAACGGTGCTCACTTTATTTCAATAAATTCCGGTTCATAGGGAGCAATCATAAATTTGCCATCATATTCCCTATCGAAAAGAATGCTTTTGGATTTCCCCTGGATCTGTATTTGCTTAGGCTCTCCGCTTACATTGAGGTAAAGGCAGTGAGACTTGTCAATCTGGCGTGCCATCACGCCCGATGGCACAGCAGGGCCTTTTTTTATTCCTAACTCATCTATCAGTTCATCCAATAGAGGATTAAGCACAGTTACATCGGCTGGCAAGCCAACATATATAGCTTTTCCCTTGCCATATCTGTTTGAAGTCATAATTGGATAATCCCTGTCTAAACTGGTGATGTTTGCGATAACCGTAGCTGTTTTGGGCTCTATTACATCAAATCTGGCAGACTCTGTATCAGCTGCACTTTCCTTATAAGTAAACTGAAGTTTTTTGCCTTTATATGATTTACGGGATATTTCGTTAAAAGCCTCCGTTTCTTCGAAACCAGCAACCCGTATTCCGAAAACATCGCTCAGCCTTCCTGGGTGCGTAGAGGCAAATACCTTACCTGTTTCGTCAACGAGAGCTGAATTGCTTGTCATTATAACCGTTCCTCCATTTCTTATAAAGCTGCGTATTTTAGCGGCTGCTATCTCATCCATTACCGCCACTCCGGGAATAATAATCAATTTATAATCCAGCTTACTTCTGCCGATTTCCAGAACATTGGCATCCATGTTGCGATAATAAAACAGATTCCAGGATGACTGCAGCTGGCTGTCATGGCTAACAGGGAAAGAGCTGCTTGCAATCTGGCTTGGGAAAGAAAAAGCCAGCCCAATTTCCGGCTTCAGCTTATATGGAAAATATTTCCCTATTTTATTAAACTCGTCTGCTATTTTTTTGTATTCGTAATATTTTCGGTTTGGAACTCCGTCCCAATCCAGCATTCCTTCCAAATACTGCTCTTCCCCGGCCAGCATGCTTTGCCAAGTCCAGCCGCAAACCATCTGGTTTCCGTACATAAGGGTAGCATAAGCTGACTTGCGGATAGAATTTGGAACAGCATCCATGGTGGTAAATTCGCTGCACCAGAAAGGATTTTTACTCTCAAACTGGATTTTGGAAATCCCAAAAGCAGAGTTCATGACTCCCCAATTGGTTGTTAATGAACTTCCTGGATAGAACCCCGCTCCGTGGCGAGTCATTTTTCCTGAGTAGGCAATTTCAGAATAATCGAAATATTTTAACGGGCTGTAAAACCAGGCATTGGTATTGGTTAGAACATCAGGGGCATTTTTGCTGACGATATCAAGAATTCTAAACAGGAAACTGTTTATTTCATCAGACTCGAAACGGCGAAAATCAAGAATTCTTTCAGGAGCACCAGCTACGCTGCCGGATAGCGGCAAGCCTACCTCCTCAAAATCATTAATCCTGCGTGACCAGCGCTGCCCTGCCCATGCGCTGTTTAGGTTCTCCGCTATCCTATACTTTTTTTTCAGCCACATTATAAATCTTTGTCTTACCGTTTCCGAATAGGAAATAGGGCCGTCCCCAGATTCATTATCTATTCCAAAAGCCAATAATGCCGGATGTTTTGCATAATGCTTTGTAATAATATCTGTGTAGCGCAACGCATACTTCTGATAGTTTGGATCCCCAATATCATCCATATAGCGATGATTTGGGTAAAGCTTATTACCATTTGGATCAACAATATCAATCGTTGGAAATTTTTTATGCAGCCAGATTGGAGCCGGACGAACTGCTATATCTAATATCACCTTAATCCCATTCTTATGCATCAGATCCATTACCGCATCAAACCATGCAAAATCAAAATTGCCCTCTGTCGGTTCGTAGCTGTCCCATGCCAGATGCCCCATACGGACTGATTTGAAGCCTGCTTCTTTCATCAGCTGAATATCCCCTTTTATTTTTTCAATATTCTTGTCATCATGCGGATGGTAATTTGCCCCAACATATAATTCCTGGCCCTGCAATAAAAAGCAGGATAAAAATATGCCGATTAAAAAAAAGGGGCTGCGAACTTTTGCTGCCATGTCTATTTTGCTTTATTATATTGTTATTATTTGATAAGTAAAAATTAAAACTGTTCCAACTGATAGATCTTCTCCATCATCAGCCATTTTTCGCCCTCTTTTGCTCCAGGTGGCGCCTGCTGAAATTTCCACATTAGCTGCTCCCATTCCTGAACCTCTATGTTTGCAGCATCCATGAGCTGTTTTCTTTCGGGAGTAAAAGTTTCATCCACTTCCATAATCATAAATAATCTGTTGGCTAGGAGGTAAATTTCCATAGACACTATTCCGGCATCTTTGATGCTTTTAGTGATTTCAGGACGTGCATTTTCTGCAAGATGATACTTTTTATATTCTGCTATCAGCTCTGGATTATCAATTAGATCACAGGCATAACATATTCTTTTTAACGGCATACCTTTCTGCTTAAAGTTTATACTCTATTTTTTTCCCTTTATAAGTCAACACTTTTTTAGTTCCGTCTGGCAGCACAATGGTAAAAGTTCTTTCAGACAACATTCCTTTATATTGTCCTCTTCGGTTAGAAAGGGTTAATTTTTTCTGCTTGTCATTATAACTGAAATCAATTTCAGTGTAGGCGCCTTTTTCATAATTATAATTATCAAATTCATCTTCATAAAGAGTAAAGAAACCATCCTTTCCAGGATAGATTTTTATTTGAAGATTGTCCCATTTTTTTTCTTCCGCAAATTGCACTTGAGGCCCCATTGGAAGTATAGCTCCTACCTTAACATAAAGCGGTATCATGTCAAGCGTTGTTTTTCTGGTAATTTCCTGACCGCCTTGCAGTTTTTCGTTTGTCCAGAAATCGTACCAGCCGCTTCCAGCAGGAAGATAAACGGTTCTTGATTTTTCTGCTGTAAAATCTATATTCTGCTTTTGATTCTGACCTTCTTTTATTTTTTCGGGTGTATATTGAGCCTCAACCACTGGTGCAACCAAAATAGATTTTCCGAACATAAACTCGTCTTTAACATCCCAGCTCTTAGAATCTGCAGCAAAATCCATAAATAATGCCCTCATAAAACTAGAATCTTTATGAGTTACTTCCCATGATGTCGAGTAAATGTAAGGCAATAAGGAATAACGCAGCTTTATAAATTTCTCAATCGCATCGTATACCGGTTCTCCTTTCTGACCAAAGTTATAGATCTCGCGAGGTATATCTGTACCATGCGAACGCATCATCGGGTTAAAAGCGCCAAATTGCAGCCAACGCACATAAAGCTCACGAAACAACGGACTATCCGCTCCTGAAACTTCTCCTTTTTGGTTGTAAACACCAGCAAAAAAACCTCCAATATCTGAATTCCAATGCGGCATACCGGTAAGGGTAAAATTAAGCCCCGCCGGAATCTGGGCACGCAGGTTTTGCCAACTAGACTCTACGTCTCCTGTCCATGTATTGGCCCCATAACGCTGCTGGCCAGCAAAAGCAGATCTTGTCAATATGAAAACTCGCTTATCTGAAGTCTCTTTTCTCTGATGGTCGTAAACCCCGCCTACAGTCATCAAAGGATAAGCATTTCGCACCTTTCTAAAAGTTCCCAAATAGGTTTTGGTATCATAATCTTCTGGTTTTACCCAAAGATGATCGGGCTCTGTAGAATCCATCCACCATCCGTCAATTCCTTTTGCAAAAAGGCCTTCGCTGGCATATTTCCAATAAATGTCTCTTGCCTTTGGGTTATAGGCATCATAAACACGCACTCCAGAAGGATAATCTTTTTTGGGCGGAAAAATTTCGCTGCCAGATTCAGGCCAAGTCAGAAAATCAAATAACATTCCGTTACTATTCAACTCACTATAAGGTTTTGTTTTTGGTCCAAACGAAGACCAGATCGAAATAATCATATGAGCATTCAGGCCATGAATTTCATCCACCATTTTTTGAGGCTCAGAAAATTCAGGATTAAGAAACTCCATCGCATTCCATAAATAATTATTTCCCCAATACTGCCAGTCTTGAATAATTCCGTCTAGAGGCACTCCGAGTTCACGGTATTTTTTTACTACGCCAACAATTTCATTTTGGCTTTTATAACGTTCCTTACTTTGCCAAAAACCATACGTCCAGAGCGGAAACATTGGAGCACTTCCTGTAAGCTTTCTCATTTGCGAAACCACTCCATCGGCATTTTTACCGTACATAAAATAGTAATCTACCCCGTCGCCCACAAGAGATTCAAAAGAAGTTCCGTTGGCGTTGTCTTTAAATTCTGTTGGAGCATAATTATCCCAAAAAAGTCCATACCCTTTTACCGACTGAAAAAAAGTCACGGCATCTTCTGTATTTCCCTGTTCCAAGCGATAATTTTGATTTCTTTGGTTTAAATCTCCTCTCTGGTGCTGTCCTAAACCATATATAGGTTCGTTTTTGTCTAAATCAAATGCCTGATATACGGTGTAAGAATCAGTATCGGTATCTTTTACTGGTTTAAATTTTGTTCCTTGTTTTTTCTCACGAAGCAAAGTCTGGTCTGAACTTGCAAATGAGATTTCTCCTGCTGGAAACTGTACCGTAACATTTAAACTTTCGGATTTTAAAACCAGTTGGTTGTTCTGACTTTTTACTGTAAAAGGAGTTGCTGACGGTTTCATGATTACCGAAAGGCTTTCTTTGGAATAAACTCCCGCTGCAGGATACTTTATAACTCTTACAATCGAAGGACTGTAAAACTGAATTTCTATTTTATTTCCATCTGCTTCGGTTTTAATTCCGAGACTTGTTTTTTCATACTTCTGTCCGTAGCTCATCACACAGAAAAGCAAAGGACAAATTAATTGGTAGATAAATTTCATTTTGATAGTTTGATAGTTAATAGTATTATAGTTTATTTTTTTGGTTTGTATATTATGAAAAAGCGGGAGCTTAAGATTCTTTTTGATGTAGCAATACAAAAGAAGGGGTACATGGTCTTCGAATAGGCCTTTAAATATGTACCTCGAAATTTTGCAGATGCTAATGTACTCTTTAGTCGGCAGGTGCAAAAAAAATGATACATTTTGACCTGTCATAAAATACATTTCATCCCTCTCACGGCCTTCAATAAGCATAATGATACATAAGAGCCTGTCAAATAACACATTTATATCCCATATGCTCTTTCATTAAAGGATATTTTTACACCCTGACACAATCGATTTAGCAATAGGGTTCTAATAAGCTTTTGCAGTCTAAAAATATGGATTGCTAATAGCTTTACAGAAATTCGAATTTCAGCTCCATCAGTTTCCTATGCTTATAAGTCGAGAAATCATAAAACTGCTAATTATCATATAAACCATTCGTAACCAAAAAACATGAAAAAAAACACAATAGCTCTAGGCCTTTCTGCCGGATTACTCTTGGCATCATGTGCTGTTAAAAATTACACCAAAACAGATGACGGTGTTTTAATAGCTCTGAAACCAACCACAGAAAACCAATTACGCACTCTGCGTCTTCAGGTTTTAGGCAATGATCTGATACATGTTGCTGCTGCAGCCCAAGAATTTCAAAAAGATTCGAGTCTTATTATTGTTCCTAACCAGCAAAAAGTTCCTTTTCACATTAATCAATCAAAAGATTCCATCCAGCTTTCAACCAAAACGCTGAATGTTGTGGTTTCGTCAAAAGACGGCGGAATCAAATTTAAAGATAAAAACGGAAAAATACTGTTGGCTGAAAAAGCAGGCGGAGGCAGAACTTTTCTTCCAATACAAGCCGATCAGACAAAAGGCTATACCGTGCGCCAAATATTTGATTCGCCTCAAGATGAAGCTTTTTACGGACTAGGACAGCATCAGTCGGATGAATTTAATTATAAAGATAAAAGCGAAGAACTTTTTCAATACAATACCAAAGTATCAGTCCCATTTGTTGTATCAAATAAAAATTACGGGCTTTTGTGGGACAGTTATTCTTTAAGCCGATTTGGAGACAGCCGTCCTTATGAACAATTAAATCAGGTTTTCAAATTATTTGGAAAAAATGGTGAACCAGGTTTCTTAACGGGAACTTACAGCACACCTGAGAAAAAAAATGCATCACTGATTCGCGAGGAAAAATCTATTTTCTTTGAGGATGTTAAAAGCATTAAAAACCTGCCAACAGAACTTCATTTAAAAAATGCCAATGTTACTTATGAAGGCGAAATTGAAGCTCCACAAGACGGAGAGTACAAATTTATATTATATTATTCTGGTTATGTAAAAGTCTATTTAGACAATCAATTAGTGGTTGCCGAGCGATGGAGAACCGCTTGGAATCCGAATAGCTACAAATTCTCTATGAATCTGAAGGCGAACAAACGCACTGCTTTAAGGATAGAATGGTGACCAGACGGTTCAACCTCTTACTGCGGATTAAGAGTAAGAACGCCACAACTGGCTGAGGAAAAAAACAGCCAAGTCTGGTGGAGCGAAATGAATAAAAAAATTGATTATTATTTTGTTCATGGCAATTCTATGGACAGCATAATTAAGGGATATCGAACCCTGACTGGAAAATCTCAAATCATGCCTCGCTGGGCAATGGGTTATTGGCAGAGCCGCGAACGATACAAAACCCAAGATGAAATCTTAAGCAATTTAAAAGAATTTAGAACACGCCAGATTCCAATTGATAATATCGTATTGGATTGGAATTATTGGGAAGATGATGCCTGGGGAAGCCACAAGTTTGACCCTGCCCGTTTTCCTAATCCAAAAGCTATGACCGACTCTATTCATTCGATGAATGCCAAAATGATGATTTCGGTATGGCCTAAGTTTTACAAAACTACACAGCACTTTAAAGAATTTGACCAAAAAGGATGGATGTATCAGCAAGCCATTAAAGATAATGTTCGTGACTGGGTTGGACCTGGTTATGTAGGATCATTCTATGATGCTTATGCAAGCGGTGCTCGTAAACTATTTTGGAAACAGATCTACGAAAATCTTTATCCTATAGGCGTTGATGCCTGGTGGATGGATGCCAGCGAACCTAATGTATTGGACTGTACAGATATGGAGTATCGCAAAAAATTGCAGGGACCAACCGCTCTAGGCCCTTCAACCGAATATTTCAACACTTATGCTCTAATGAATGCAGAAGCAATCTACGATGGACAAAGAGCTGTAGATTCTAATAAACGTGTGTTTCTTTTAACAAGATCAGGCTTTGCAGGATTGCAGCGCTATTCAACAGCAACATGGAGTGGCGATATTGCCACAAGATGGGAAGATTTGAAAACACAGATTTCGGCAGGTCTTAACTTTGCTGCAAGCGGTATTCCGTACTGGACGATGGATATTGGAGGATTTTGTGTTGAAGACCGCTATGTGAGTGCACAGCAGCAGTACGACAAAAATGGAAAAGAGAACTCTGACAGCAAAGAATGGCGTGAATTAAATGCACGCTGGCATCAGTTTGGGGCTTTTGCTCCACTATACCGATCTCACGGACAATTTCCTTATCGCGAACCTTGGAACATTGCTCCCGAAGGCCATCCAGCGTACGAATCTATTGTATATTATGACCGCCTTCGCTACAGATTAATGCCATATATCTACACAATGGCTGGGATGACGCACTTTAATGACTACACCATTATGCGTCCGTTGATAATGGACTTTCAAAACGATAAAAATGTCGTTAACATCAGCAACCAATTCATGTTCGGATCTGCTTTTATGGTGTGCCCTGTTTACCAATATGAAGCGCGAAAAAGAGAAGTGTACCTTCCTGCTGGCACAAACTGGTATGATTTTTATACAGGAAAGCAGCTCTTAGGCGGACAGACTTTACAGGCAGATGCACCTTATGGACGTATTCCGCTCTTTATTCCTGAAGGCGCTATAGTTCCTGTTGGTCCAGAAATCCAGTACACCGATCAGAAACCTGCTGATCATGTAGTGCTGTATGTTTATAAAGGCCGCGATGGCAGTTTTACTTTGTATGAAGACGAAGGTATTAACTACAATTATGAAAAAGGCCATTACAGTGCGATAAGCTTCAATTACAATCAAAAAAATCAGACCTTAACCATTGGCGAGCGCAAAGGAGATTTTAAAGGCATGCTAAAAGACCGAAAATTTAAAATCGTAATTGTTGATCCTTCCAATCCAAAAGCATTCCTTTCTGATGCTTCTGGAAAAGAAATCGATTATAACGGAGCGCATCAAGTCATAAAAATTTAATCATCTTATCCGTTGGGTGAAATAGAACAAAATTTAATTCTAACACATAGAAACATAGATTTTTATTGCTTCTGCTTAAGAGTATAGAAAAAGCAAGCTTTAACACATAGTGCCAATGTGTACTATTCTAAGTGAAACACCTTAAATGAATCACCTAAAGGCTATGTTTCTATGTGCTAAAATAATTTCACCCAATGGTTTCATCTTAAAACAATCGTATCCAGCACCTGTTAAAACAGCTTTAATGCAGGGCTTAATTGATTTAGAAAAATACAAATCCATGAAACTAAAAAAATATATCATCTTTTTATTGCTGCTGTCCTCAGCAGGCGCAATGGCACAGAAATCTCCTGTTTTTTTTCCTAAAGAAAATCTGATGGCAATGGGGATTTATTACTATCCGGAACACTGGAATAAAAAAGATTGGGAAAGAGATATCAGCAATATTTCTAAGACTGGTTTTGAGTTTATTCACATTGCAGAATTTGCATGGATAGACATGGAACCAGAAGAAGGACTTTACAAATTTGAATGGCTTGACGAAGTGATCAATCTGGCTGGAAAATACAAATTGAAAGTTATTTTAGGTACGCCTACAGCAATTTCGCCCGTTTGGATGGGCATCAAATATCCTGAAATCTATCTGATGGATAGCCATTATCAAAGAGCTGAGCACGGAACAAGAGCACAGCAGTCTTTGAGCAATCCCGTATGGAGAAATTTTTCTAAAAACATCATTAGTAAATTGGCATCGCGCTACGGCCATAATCCAAATGTAATTGGATGGCAGCTCGACAACGAGCCAGAAGCCAAAGAAGATTACAGCCCTTCTTCTCAAGACGCTTTCCGCAAATGGCTAGAGAATAAATACCGCACCATAAGCGCTTTAAATACGGCATGGGGAGCCTCTTTCTGGAGTCAGACCTACAGCAGCTTTGACCAAGTTAAAATTCCAAATGCAGATCATGTTGGATGGTGGGGAATCAATCCGCATGCCTTGCTTGACTTTAAACGCTATACTGCCGATACGCAGGCCGATTTTCTAGATTTTCAGGCAGACATTATTAGACCTTTAATTGCTAAAAATCAATTTGTAACAACAAATTATACCGCTACTACTCCATCAGCAGATCCTAGAAGAACAAAAAAACTCGACTTTAACTCTTTTACCAGCTATCCTAACAAAGGAGTTTCTAATATTGGAGACAAAGGTTTCCGTCTTGGCGATCCTCAAGAACTTTCTTTTGCCTTGAGCTTCTTTAAAACCAGAGACAATATTTCAGGAATTATGGAACTTCAGCCTGGTTTTGTCAATTGGGGAAATGTTAATCCTTTGCTGCAACCTGGCGTAGTGCGTATGTGGCTTTATCATTGTATGGCCGAAGGCATGTCTTTTGCCTGCTCTTATCGTTACCGTCAGATCAATTACGGTGCAGAGCAGTACCACAGCGGTATTACAAAACTTGATGGAACTACCCTATCACAAGGAGGAAAAGATTATCAGCAGACCATGCAGGAAATGAAATTATTGAGAAAGGCTTACAATCCGAAGGCTGAAATGCCTAAAGAAATTAAGGCTCGAAGAACTGCTTTGTTATGGAATTATGACAATTCTTGGAGCATGGGCCGTCAAGCGCAAACAAGCCAATGGAATACGCTATCTTTTTTTCAAAAATATCTTGAAATCGTAAAATCATACGGAGCTCCCGCAGAAATAATTTATGAAAACGAACCATTAGATTCTTATGCGGTTGTGGTTGCTCCCGCTTACGAAATAGCCGATGAGAAGCTTATTGCCAAATGGACAGAGTACGTAAAACAAGGTGGGCATTTAATCTTGACCGTGCGTACGGCTGTTAAAGACAAAAACGGCCATTTATTCCAAGCAGGATGGGGCGCTCCTATTTATCCTTTAATCGATGCCAAAATTGAAGACTTTGACCATCTTCTGCCTTATGCAAAAGGAGCTATCCAAGGTTTCGGAAAAGAGTATTACTGGAACAACTGGGCAGATTTAGTAAAAGCCAATAAACCTGAAAATGTACTTGCCAAATACACCAACCAATTTTACGCAGGCACGGCAGCTGTGGTGACCAACAAAATAGGAAAAGGAACCGTTACTTATATTGGCACCGATACAGACGATGGCCAACTTGAAAAAGAAGTCCTGCAGCAGGTGTATAATCAGGCAGGGATTGCTGTTGAGCATTATCCTAAAGGAGTTTACATTAGCTGGCGCGACGGATTCTGGATTGCAGTCAATTATTCTTCAGAAGATTACCAGATCGAAAAAATATCCAACACTGCAAATATTTTAATTGGCGGTAAAATTGTACCGCCAGGAAGCGTAACCGTTTGGCAGCAATAAAAATGACTTTTTTCTAAACATCCATAATTCTTAAAGATTCCTGCAACTTCTGTTGCAGGTTTCAACACTAACTAACTATAAATTTAAACCAATCAAAATGAAAAAAAATCTAATCGCTTTGCTTTTTGCCTTGAGTTTGTGTGCCAATGCAAATGTAAAAATGCCATTGCTTTTTAGCGACGGAATGGTTTTACAGCGCAATAAACCCATTTCTGTTTGGGGATGGGCCAATTCTGGAGAAAAAATTGAAGTCACTTTTAATAAACAGACCCAGAAAACTAAAGCAGACAAAAACGGAAAATGGCTTTTGTACCTGAAACCTGAAAAAGCTGGCGGTCCTTTTAAAATGACCATCAAAGGAAACAACAGCATTACCATTGAAAATGTCCTAGTCGGAGAAGTCTGGGTATGCAGCGGACAGTCAAATATGGAATGGCCAGTTGCTCAGGCGCAAAATGCCGATTATGAAATTAGTCAGGCAGATAATCCATGGATACGACAATTTTTAGTAGATAAAGATTTGAATTCGACACCTAAAGAAGAGCTCAAAGCTGGAAGCTGGAAAGAAAGCAGTAAAAAAAATACAGGGGCCTTTACAGCAGTGGGCTATTTTTTCGCCAAAAAAGTATACAATGAATTAAAAATTCCAATCGGGATAATAAACTCTTCTTGGGGAGGCACTTGCGTGGAAACATGGACAAGCAGGGAAGCTTTTGAAAAAAGTCCTGAATTCAGTAGCATGATTGCCGATCTTCCAAAAATCCCAATGGATTCATTGCTAAAAAACAAACTGGCTACACTGAAAGTACAGATTGAAAATCTTCAAGGATCTAAAATCACTTCAAACTCAGAAAGCCAATACAAAACGGCAAACTTTGACGATAGTTCGTGGCCAGAAATGCACGCACCTCAATTGTGGAACCAGCAATTGGGCAGTTTAGACGGTACAGTCTGGATGCGTAAATCTTTTATGATTTCAAAAGAAGATGCTGCTAAAGAGGCTTTATTGGAGCTTGGCAAAATAGACGATGAAGATCTTTCTTATGTAAATGGAATTGAAGTGGGAAAGAATACCCAATGGGACAAAAAAAGAATATATAAAGTACCTGCCGGAACACTTAAAGAGGGGCTTAATACTATTGCCGTACGAGTAACGGATTACAGCGGAGGAGGCGGAATTTTTGGCGATGAGGCTGACTTAAAATTAACTGTGGGCAGTACCATTGTGCCACTTGCAGGAAAATGGAAGTTTCAGGTTACAGAAATCAGAACAGACTTGTCTCCAAACAGCTATCCTGCCCTTCTTTATAATGCCATGATCAATCCTTTGATTCCGTATGCTATTCAAGGAGTTTTATGGTATCAGGGAGAGGCAAATGCTACACGCGCCGAACAATATAAAAAAGCTTTTCCGTTATTGATTAACGATTGGAGAAACAAATGGTATCAGGGAGATTTTCCTTTCTTTTTTGTGCAATTGTCTTCTTTTAATGAGTTTGGAGGAAACAGCAAAACTGGCAGCTATTGGGCAGAGTTAAGAGAGGCTCAGAATTTCACCCTTCAAACTGTTGCCAATACTGGTATGTGTGTTACGGCAGATATTGGAGATCCGAAGGATATTCATCCAAAAAACAAACAAGACGTAGGATACAGACTGGCTGCCATTGCCTTGAATAAAGTATATGAAAAAGGAAATGTTTTCAGCGGACCAGCATATAAGTCTATGGAAACAAAAGGCAATCAGATTCTCTTAACATTTGACAATGCCGCAAGCGGTTTACTGGTTCATGATAAATACCAATATGTAAAAGGATTTGAAATTGCAGGATCTGATCATGTTTTTCATTATGCCAAAGCTCAAATAAAAGGCAATCAGCTTTTGGTATGGAGCGATCAGGTTCAAAATCCAGAAGCAGTTCGCTACGGCTGGGCCGACGATGCTAGCGACTGTAATCTTTATAATGCAGAAAATTTCCCTGCTGTTCCTTTTCGAACAGATGACTGGAATAGCATTACAAAAGGTACTAAATACAGCTTTGAGAAATAAGCCATTTTATAAAGCAAAGGCGTATTGCACATTTCAATTTTCCCTATCGATTCTGCAAAATCGATAGGGATTGGAATGATGGCTGTAATTTTACATAAAAACAGCCCTTCTTATACTGCAACTGCAGATAAATGATTAATTTAGACCGAATGAAAAAGCATAAAGCCCTCTTACTATTTCTTGCTGTTTTTGGAATAATTTCCTTCCAAAGCATTCTTGCGCAGTCCAATTATATTTTTCACCA
>Ga0157370_10000483_pt1 | contig 49618 bp, 50 predicted proteins | sample C35metaG_FD_113463 | JGI IMG/M metagenome (GOLD analysis project Ga0157370, IMG submission 113463) | Corn rhizosphere microbial communities from Kellogg Biological Station, Michigan, USA - C3-5 metaG | ecosystem: Host-associated > Plants > Roots > Rhizosphere > Soil | place: USA: Michigan...
TATAGAGAATGGGGTACAAAATTAAACGCCAAAGCAATTGGTTTTGCCTTTAGTTCTCCTAATGAATCCCTGGCTTCTGGGGCCTCCTCTCCTCTGGTTCTGACCTTTTTCATACTAGGGATGCTGATTGTGACCAGCCTGCTGCTTCAGAAATTACTCCTGAGCAGGAAGCTCACGTTTATACAATTTCCTTTATGGGCAAAAACTACTGTCTGCATTTTACTGCTTGGTATTAATTTTCTGCTGATCAGAGGAGGCTGGGGTGTAACCACCATGAACCAGAGTTCTGCTTATTTTTCTGACAGGATCATTTTAAACCATGCTGCAGTCAATACAGAATGGAATCTTTTTGCCAGTGTCATCGCTTCTTTAAGTGCACATAAAAACAAATATCTCTATTACAGTAAACAACAGGCAGATGAAAGTGTAAGAGATCTTTACCATGCAGAAAAAGACACGACTTTAAATATCCTGACTACAACAAGACCTAACGTGGTGCTTTTTATTATGGAAAGTTTTACAGCAGATCTGACCAAGGTATTGGGAAATATGGATGATGTTACGCCACATTTTGATAGTTTAACACACCAAGGGATCTTGTTTAGTCGCATTTATTCCACGGGCAACCGGACAGACAAAGGCATCATCGGTACACTTGCAGGTTTTCCAAGTCTTGCGGCTGGAAATCTCGTAAAGTATACCAGTAAAATGCATAAACTACCTGCCATTTCCCAGGAACTCAATAAAAATGGCTATTCAACTGCTTTTTATTATGGAGGTGAATCTGAATTTGACAACTACAAAGCCTTTATCCTGACTCACGGTTATCAAAAGCTCATCGATAAGAATAAGTTTGAAGACAGTGAACTCACTTCAAAATGGGGAGCATATGATGGCGTGGTCTTCAACAGGCAACTCAGAGATCTGAAAACGGTGAAGCAGCCTTTTTTTACGACCACCATGACCTTAACCAACCATGAACCTTTTGAAGTTCCTGGAAATTATAAATTTGGTTCCGCAGACAATGCCAATCGCTTTAAAAGTACTGCATTCTACACCGATTCGTGCATCAATGATTATTTATCCAAAGCAAAAAAAGAAGCCTGGTATAAAAACACTCTTTTTATCTTTATTGCAGATCATGGCCATATCCTGCCAAAAGAGACAAATGAAGTGTATATGCCGCAGCGTTATCATATTCCACTTTTGCTTTACGGAGAAGTGATCAAACCAGAATTCCGGGGAAAAACCTTTGGCCGCATTGGTAGTCAGATTGATCTGGCTTCTACCCTTCTTACGCAGTTGGGCATGAACGCCAGCCAATTTACCTGGAGCAAAAACCTTCTGAACCCGTATACTAAACCTTTTGCTTTTTTTAGCTGGGACAACGGTCTGGGCTTTATCAACCCAAAACAATCTGTTACTTTTGATAATACGGGAAAAAGGGTACTGTACAACGACCTTAAACACAAGGAGGAACAAACACAGGAGACCCTTAAACAGGGTAAAACTTATCTGCAAAAAGTATATCAACAATTTATAGAACTCTAAACATGAATGTAAAAAACATCGCTTTTAAGCTAAGCTTTCTGGCTGCTTTGTTTTTCATCTTTATCCAGGCAAAAGCGCAAAACAAAGGTGAAATCAATTGGACAAAAGAAGGAAATTCTTATTACGAGATTTCCGGGGGAGAAATTATATCCTTAACCCTTCCAAAAAATGATCGGAAGACGGTTATTCCGGCAAGCATACTCGGTATGAAAGGGTTAAATGAGTATAATATCAAATCTTTTAAACTTTCTGACGACGGCAAAAAAGCCCTTATCTTTACCAACAGTAAAAAGGTATGGCGCTACGAAACGCGGGGTGATTATTATGTAGCCGATCTCGCCAATAATACCATTACACAGATTGGCAAGACCCAACCTGCTTCTTCATTAATGTTTGCTAAGTTTTCTCCTGACGGAACTAAAGTTGCCTATGTAAGCAAACACAACCTTTATGTAGAAGACCTTACAAACGGTACGAGTAAAGCTCTGACCACTGATGGAACAGATCGTTTGATCAACGGAACTTTTGACTGGGTATATGAAGAAGAATTTGACTGCCGGGATGGTTTCAGATGGAGTCCTGATGGTCAATCTATTGCCTATTGGCAGCTGGACGCCCGTAAGATCAAGAATTTCCTGATGATCAACAATACAGACTCTATCTATCCATTCACTATTCCGGTCGAATATCCAAAAGTTGGAGAAGATCCATCCTCCTGTAAGGTTGGAATTGTAGATGTCAATACCACTAAAACCTCCTGGATACCTGTTCCTGGAGATAATATACAACATTATATCCCAAGAATGGACTGGATCCCGGGCAGTAATGATATTATTTTGCAGCAGTTGAACAGAGAACAGAATGAAAGTAAACTTTTTGTTGCCAATGCAAAAACAACTGTGGTGAACAACATCTATACAGAAACCGATAAAGCCTGGATAGATGCCGGAGAAGAGTGGAAATGGTTGAACAACAACAAAGAATTTATTTGGGTAAGTGAAAAAGACGGCTGGAAACACTATTACAGAATCAGTAAAGATGGAAAAAGCCAAACCCTCATCAATAAAGGAAATTATGACGTAATTGAAAGCTTGCTGATTGACGAGAAAAACAATCAGTTTTATTTCATTGCTTCGCCAAACAATGCCACTCAAAAATACTTGTATAAGACCAAACTGGATGGTAAAGGAAAACTAGAGATGGTAACTCCATCTGTTTTACCTGGCACGCACCACTACGACATCTCTCCAAATGGAGTATATGCCTTCCATACCTATCAGAATGCCAACTTAAGGCCAATTTCTGAATGGATGAATTTAACCACCGGTAATCCGTTCACGATGGATGGCAGCATCACCAATCAGTTGGGTAGAACACAACCGCCAAAAAACAAAGTAGAGTTTTTTAAAGTCAAAACTGAAGATGGAATTGAGCTTGACGGTTGGATGAAAAAGCCAGACAATTTTGACCAGACTAAAAAATACCCTGTCGTATTTTATGTTTATGGAGAACCTGCTTCACAAACTGTAACCGATACCTACGGCGCCGGACGTGATTTCTTATACGCAGGAGATATGGCTAAAGATGGTTATGTGTATATTTCTCTTGAAAACAGAGGTGCCCCAGCTCCAAAAGGAAGGGAATGGCGTAAGAGCATTTATCAGAATATAGGACGTCTTAACATCAGAGATCAGGCTATGGGTGCAAAAAAAGTACTGGAATGGCCGTTCATTGATAAAAGCAGGGTGGCTGTATGGGGATGGAGCGGAGGAGGCTCTTCAACCCTCAACCTGATGTTCCAGTATCCGGATATCTACACTACAGGAATTGCCATTGCAGCTGTAGGTAATCAGCTTACCTACGATAATATTTATCAGGAAAGATATATGGGCTCTCCGTTGAAAACAAAAGAGGCCTATATTAAAGGATCACCCATCACTTATGCTAAAAACCTGAAAGGTAATCTACTTTATATCCATGGAACTGGCGATGATAATGTTCATTATCAAAATGCAGAAATGCTGATTAATGAGCTCATCAAAAATGGAAAGGTATTCCAGTTCATGGCTTATCCAAACAGAACACACAGTATAAACGAAGGTGAAGGAACAAGCCGGCATCTTGCGCTAACCTACACCAAATTCTTACAACAGAACTGTCCTCCTGGAGGAAAATAAACAACAAAAAAACAGCTGTCCAAAAGGCAGCTGTTTTTTTTATTGCATTGTGTTTATTTAATTAATATTTACTATTTTTAAATTAAATAGTTGTTATAAATATTAAAAAACAAATGAACCGAATTCATCTGGATGCAACAGACAGGGCTATCTTAATTCTCCTACAACAAGATGCTAAATTAAATAACAAAGAAATTGCTGCTCAACTTGATAAATCAACGAGTGCAATAAATGAAAGAATCCATCGGCTGAAGAGGAATAAAGTCATAAAAAGCTATAGCGTTATTCTTAACCAGGACCAGCTCCCCCCTTTTCAAACAGTTTACTCGCATATTCAGCTTAAAATACACACCAAAGAAGTTGCACAGGAATTTATGGAAACGACAAGGCCTTTTCCTGAAATTATTTCTTGTAATCAGGTTACCGGCCCTATTGATTTCATTCTTAAAATCCTCACTAATGATCTTTCTGCCTATTACAGATTTCTCCACGAAAAGATCATTCCCCTGCCCTATATTGGCCTGATCAATACCTATGTTAGTATCAGCGAAGGGAAAAATGAAACCATATTTCCACCTCAGCTATTGATGATCTGTTTTGCTTTTAAGAGTTGTATCTGCATTTTTCTTCAAAGTATCCTTTTTACTTTCGGAACTGGTGGATGCTGAGCTTTCCGGAGCACGGAGCTGCATTTTGGTACGGTCGCAACTTTGAAGGAGAATAACAGCCACCGCTATGAATAAGATTTGTTTCATTGAAAATCGTTTTTTAGACAACACAAACCTACAAACTAAAACAGTGATTTTTAAATTTTAAATAAATTTTAAACATTTGATTACCATACAATTACAATTGACCACAAAACCGATATCGTCAACTATCAAAAAAACAACATCTATAATATATAAATCCAAACCAATCCAGTCTTGAAATGTTATTATGCACATGGCCCTCATCCAATTTACCAGTAAAGGCATTTACTGCAGGCAAGGTGATTTTTACATTGATCCGTGGAAACCGGTTAAACTAGCAGTAACCACACATGGACATGCAGACCATGTGAAATGGGGAAATCAGGCCTATTTGTGCCATGAATTAACTAAATCTATCCTACTACAAAGACTAGGTGCCGACCTGCAGATCCAGACACTTCCTTACCGGCAACAAATTGACATCAATGGCGTAAAGCTCAGTTTTTTTCCGGCAGGTCATGTTATAGGTTCAGCTCAGGTGAGGCTGGAGTATAAAGGAGAAATCTGCGTGGTATCCGGAGATTATAAAGTAGAGTATGATGGAATCAGCACCGCATTTGAACCCGTAAAATGCCATACGTTTGTATCGGAAAGTACCTTTGGCCTTCCGATCTACAAATGGCAGCCCCAGCAAATCATTTTTGACCAGATTAAAGACTGGGTAGCGGCCAATCGTGACGAGAATAAAACTAGCGTACTTGCGGCGTACAGTCTTGGTAAAGCCCAAAGACTGATCAAAGGCTTGGCAGGATATGGAGAAATCTACGTTCATCAGTCCATTGCGAACCTTAATGAAGGTTTTATAGGTGCCGGCATCCATTTGCCCGATACCATTCGCATTACATCTGAGACCAAAAAAGAAGATCTCCAGCGCGGAATCGTTATCGTCCCTCCGGCACTTACAGAAGGCCGCTGGATCAAAAACCTTCTTCATCCTGCCACCGGAATCTGTTCTGGCTGGATGCAGGTAAGGGCAGGCCGAAGATGGCGCAGTGCAGACGCGGGTTTTGCTCTAAGCGATCATGCCGACTGGCCTGGCCTGCTCAGTGCTATCAAAGCCACAACAGCAGAAAAGGTATTTGTGACACATGGATACACTGCCACTTTTTCTAAATATCTCAATGAAATTGGTATTGCTGCAGAAGAAGTCAAAACACAATATGGCCAGGAAGAAGAAAAGGAGGAGGTGCTGTGAAAAGATTTTCTCAATTGATCCAGCAACTGGAAATGAGTAATAAAACCAATGATAAGATAGCAGCCTTAGTGAGCTACTTCAATGAAGCTGATGATGTTGACAAACCTTATGTTATAGCCATGTTTACTGGTAAAAGACCTAAGAGGCCTGTCAGTACGGCATTACTCAAACAATGGGCTATAGAAAAAAGTGGTATTCCTGATTGGTTGTTTTCTGAAAGTTACCACAATGTTGGAGACCTGAGTGAAACCATTTCACTTATCCTACCCTCTCCAACACGTCTGGTTAACCGTAAGCTTCAGGAATGGATCAGCGATCTGGCCTCTTTGCAAGGAAAAGACGACACCTTTAAAAAGACCTTTATTTTATCTGCATGGGATAGCCTGGAAACTCAGGAACGGTTCATTTTCAACAAGCTTATATCTGGAAATTTTAGAATCGGAGTATCCGGCAAAATGCTGGTGAATGCACTGGCCAAACAGAGTGATACAGCAGGCAGTAAGATCATGCACAGCATTATGGGTAAATGGGAACCTTCCAAAATTACCTACCAGGACCTTATTAGAGGTGTTCATGTCAATACTGATAATTCCTGGCCATATCCTTTTTGCCTGGCTTATGCTTTGGAAGCTGAGCCTGAAAGCCTGGGTGCCCCTGAAGAGTGGCAGGCAGAATGGAAATGGGATGGAATACGAGGACAAATTGTAAAAAGGAACGGAGAATTGTTTATCTGGTCGAGAGGTGAAGAACTGGTTACGGAGCAATTTCCGGAACTTCATTTTCTAAAAGAAGAACTTGAAGATGGTACAGTACTTGACGGCGAAATTTTATCTGTAAAAGAAGGAAAGGTACAGGCTTTTAGCATCTTACAACAAAGGCTTAACCGTAAAATCATTAATAAAACCCAGCTAAATGAAGCTCCAATAGGTTTCTTTACTTACGATCTGCTGGAATACAAAGGAGAAGATAAAAGATCTGATGTACTTAGCGTACGCCGGAAACAGCTGGAAAAGGTCATTTTTAATTTACAGACTAAAAATGTAGTTCTTTTATCACCAATTGTTAAATTTGATAACTGGCTGCAGCTTGCAAAAACAAGAGAGACCTCAAGAGACCTGAACAGCGAAGGGATTATGCTTAAAAAAGCAAACTCTTTGTACCATTCCGGCCGCAAAAGAGGAGATTGGTGGAAATGGAAAATTAACCCTTATACAGTAGATACCGTAATGATTTACGCACAAAAAGGTAGCGGCCGAAGAGCTAATTTTTTTACTGATTATACTTTTGCAGTCAGGCAAGGCGATCAGCTCATCACCATCGCGAAGGCTTATTCTGGCTTAACGGATAAAGAAATCAAAGAAGTAGATGCCTTTGTGAAAAAAAATGCAATTGAAAAATTTGGACCTGTTCGCACCGTAAAACCTGAACTTGTTTTTGAAATTGCCTTTGAGGGAATTGCTGAAAGTAAAAGACATAAAGCGGGTCTTGCCCTCCGTTTCCCAAGAATAGCCAGATGGAGAAAAGATAAGAAAGCAGACGAGATCAATACCCTCGAAGATTTAAAGCAGCTTTTGATCTCCACCTTAAATACCTCGATTCATGGAACTGAATAAGAGTAAAGGCTATAGACAAGTGATCAGCTGGCTGAAAAGTAAAAAAAGAAAACCTTTCCAGTTTCAAACTGATGCGTGGCAGTTCTATGCAGAAGGCTATGGTGGTCTGGTCAATGCACCTACTGGGTTTGGAAAAACCTTCTCAATATTCCTTGCAGTTGTTATAGATGAACTCAACAAGAGGGCAGATCAAAAACCAGTTTCATCAAAGAAAGCAAAAAAACCGGCAGATGGATTAAGATTGCTTTGGATTACACCGCTCCGCTCTCTTGCTAAAGATCTGGCCAGAGCCATGAATGAAGTTTGCCAGGAATTAGATCTGGGATGGCATGTTGGAATCCGTAATGGAGATACCCCTCAAAATGAAAAATTGAAACAAAAGAAACAAATGCCAGAGGTGCTGATCATTACACCAGAAAGCATTCACTTGTTACTGGCACAAAAAAGCACTTTCAATTATTTCGATCAGCTTGAATGTATTGTTGCAGATGAGTGGCATGAATTGTTAGGAAGCAAACGGGGTGTTATGGCAGAGCTGGCCATTTCCAGGATCAAAGGCTTGCTTCGAAAAAAACATCCCGAAAGATTGCTCAGGGTTTGGGGCATTTCGGCCACCATAGGCAATCTGGAACAGGCCATGGAAGTATTGGTACCTGATCAGGAACTTTTAAAAACGATTGTAAAGGCAGACCTGGAAAAGAAAATTACGATTAAATCTATCCTTCCGGATCATATAGACATGCTGCCATGGGCAGGTCACCTGGGACTTAAGCTGGCTCATAAACTTCTTCCCGTAATTCACAAAAGCAAAACAACACTGATCTTCACCAATACACGCGGTCAGGCTGAGTTATGGTATCAGGCCTTACTTGCACAAGACGAAAATCTGGCTGGCCAGATTGCTATTCATCATGGTTCTATAGATTATGAACTTCGAAACTGGATTGAAGATGCATTGCATTCTGGCATTCTTAAAGCGGTCGTTTGCACCTCTTCACTCGACCTGGGTGTAGATTTTAAACCCGTTGACACTGTTGTCCAGATTGGCTCTCCAAAGGGCGTTGCACGCTTTCTTCAACGGGCAGGACGCAGTGGACACGCTCCTCATGAAATCTCCAGAATCTATTTTCTCCCAACACATGCCCTGGAGCTTGTAGAGGCTGCCGCCATCAAAGAAGCCGCAAAGACCAATAACATAGAGAGCCGGGAGCCCATTGTTATGGCATTCGACACCCTCATCCAATACCTGGTTACACTGGCTGTTGGAGATGGCTTTGACGATGAGCAAATCTTTTTTGAAGTTAAACAGACCCATGCTTTCAAAGAACTCCTGCCTCAGGAATGGAACTGGATCATGCAGTTTATCACCACCGGAGGCGAGAGCCTTACCGCTTATACCGAATTCAGTAAGGTAAACAAGGCTGAAGATGGATTATGGAAAGTGGAAAGCCGTCAAATTGCGATGCGCCACAGACTTCACATCGGTACCATTGTAAGTGATGCCATGCTCAAAGTAAAATACCTCAGCGGCGGTTATGTGGGTATGGTCGAAGAGTCTTTTGTTGCTAAAATGAAACCCGGTAGTAACTTTACGCTTGCTGGCAGGGTATTGGAATTCATTATGATTAAGGAAATGATGGTATTGGTTAGAAAGAGTAAATTAAAGCATGCTATGAGTCCAAGCTGGATGGGCGGCCGCATGTCTTTAAGTGCCAATCTCGGTTCCACACTTCGGAAAAAGTATAATGAAACATTAGATAAGACCCATCAGGATGAAGAACTTGATTTCATCTTTCCCTTATTTGAACGACAGGCAAAAGTTTCCCATGTTCCCAAAAGCAATGAATTTCTAATTGAACTTATTCAAACCAGAGATGGATTCCATTTATTTGCCTATCCCTTTGAAGGCAGGCAAGTGCATGAAATTATGGCTTCCCTCATTGCTTACAGGTTGAGCAGGAAACAACCCATTACCTTTTCCATTGCCATGAACGACTACGGTTTTGAACTCTTAAGCGAGCAACCCATTCCTCTGGATGAAAAGAACATCAAAAAACTGTTCAGTCCTGCAGATCTTGCAGCAGATATTGTAGCCAGCATTAATGCTACAGAGATGGCACGCCGAAAATTTAGAGACATTGCCTGCATTTCGGGCCTCGTATTCCAGGGCTATCCCGGTAAATATGTTGCTAATAAACATTTGCAATCCTCTGCTGCACTATTTTTTAACGTATTTAGTGATTATGATAAACATAATTTATTATTACGCCAGGCTTACGATGAAGCATTTTATCAGCAAATTGAAGAACCCAGACTGGCTGCAGCGTTACATCGCATACAGTTGAGCACAATTGTTTTGATAAAAACAGACAGGTATACACCTCTCTGCTTTCCCATCAAAGTAGACAGTCTGAGGGACAATATGAGCACCGAAGAACTGAGCCAGAGAATTGAAAGAATGACTGCTGAAGCCGAAAAAAGAAATATCAAAAAAAGATGAACATTACCTGCAGAGAAGAACAGCTCCTATTAGATAGAGAACGGGCGATTTACTGGCCTTCAAAAAAAATGCTGATCGTTAGCGACCTTCACATTGGCAAGTCCGCGCATTTTAGAAAATCTGGCATACAGGTACCCGATGCCATCACCCACACTGATCTTCAGCGTTTAACCATGCTGATGAGGTCTTATCACCCCGAAACATTATTAATTACCGGTGACATGTTCCACAACAACATCAACAGCGATGCAAATGCTTTTATGGACTGGAGAAGAAATATCCGGGGCTTAAACGTCGTGCTCATTAAAGGTAATCACGATGCCTTGAAAAACGAAGATTATCAGGCCCTGGAAATTGAAGTTCATCAAAAGGAACACCTTTGTTATCCATTTCGGTTTATACACGACCAACCGGTCGAAGTTGATGAATACTACAATCTGACAGGTCATATTCATCCTGGTGTAACCCTCTATGGAAAAGCAAAACAACGTTTACGTTTTCCTTGCTTTTATTTTGGTAGACACGGCGCTGTATTACCGGCGTTTAGCGTCTTTACCGGACTAAAATCTATAAAACGGGAAGAAGGAGATCGTTTCTATGCCATTACACCAGACCGGATTGTAGCAGTTTAAAGATCCATCTGTTTTAACAGTATTTCAACTACCGTACGATCTGTTTTAAAAGTGACATCTTCAACTTTCAGATCCTTCAGTTTGATCCAGCGAAAGGACTGTGTACTGTTTTCTGCAAAATCAAAAGCCTCTGTTTTAAAGGCCATTTCAAGCGGGTTCAGGGCCTTTACGAAATAATAAATACTTAAGATCTGACTATCGTTAAAGGAAGACTGTTCATAAAAATCAGTGGTATAGAAATGTTCCAGCACCTCGATCTCCACATTACATTCTTCCATAAACTCACGTTTCAGTGCATCCTTTAAGCCTTCCCCCAATTCAAGTCCTCCACCGGGAAACTTACTAAAACTCTTACGTTCTGAATACTCATCGCTGATCAGCAGACCTTTATCCGGATCAATTAGTAAACCATATACTCTTACATTAAAATAGCTCATTTCTGGTCAAAGTGTTTTTTGTTCTTGGTTGCGTTCTCTATCGTCCACTTAATCTCACCCTCATAATCCTCCTGTCTCACCGGGCATTCTTTTACCTTACAATAATGACAGCATTCAGGTAAACACGGGTCTGCGTGAATAAACAATTCTGTACTCCGCTCTCCACTACCATTAACCAGTTTATCGATAGCAGAAATCTCTTTATGAACTCTGTTCAGATCAAAATAATATGGAAAAGTGAAATGACAATCAATATGAATATCTGCGCCGTATTGTTGTGCACGAAGATTATGTACATCAATCCATGGTTCTTCGCGGTTATCTTGCAATACCTCAACAATGTTTTTAACCAGCTCAATATTACTCTCGTCCATCAACCCCCCAACAGATTTCCTGGTCAATTTATAGCCATTGTATACAATAAAAATTCCCAACAGGATAGAGATTACTCCATCCAGCCAGTAAATTTCGGTGGTTTTAATTAAGATCACCCCAGCCACGAGTCCTGCACTGGTTATGGCATCCACCATTAAATGTTTACCATCTGCCTCCAGCGTTAATGAATGGTGTTTTTTTCCTGTATTGATCAAAAAATAACCTGCCAGTAAATTTACAATGCCTGTTGCACCTATAATCAATGCGCCCTCAAATAACTGTTTGATCTCCGTTGGAAAGACGAGGTCATGTGCAGATTTAAAAATAATAATGACCCCTGCCAGTCCAATCAATACCCCTTCTACAAAGGCCGAAAAGAATTCAACCTTACCATGTCCATAAGGATGGTTTTCATCTTTAGGTAAGGTAGCCAGGTAAATACTATAAAATGCAAAACTGCTGGCCATTACATTCACAATGCTTTCTGCAGCGTCCGTAAGTATAGCATTGGAATTGGTGATAAAATAAGCCGCAAATTTTGCGAGCATTAGCACTACGCTAACGCATAGGGCAACGAGGATAGCTTTTTTCTTAGGATGCAAACTTCAGTAATTAGCACCCAAAAATACGGTTTAAGAGTTAAAATATATTAAAAAGTATTTTTTTTAGTTTAAAATTCCGCCAGGTTTCTATATTTGCTTTCTCACAAAATTATATTTTGCTTTCGCACAAACTATTATGACATTTTTATCCAAGAGAATCAATAACCTCTCAGAATCGCAGACCATTAAAATGGCAAAACTCGGTAGAGAACTATCCGCAAAAGGGATAGATGTAATCAACCTGAGCTTTGGTGAACCAGATTTTTTTACGCCAGAACACGTTAAGGAAGCGGCTAAGAAAGCTATCGACGAAAATTATTCTTATTATACTCCGGTATCGGGGTATCCGGAATTGCGAAAGGCGATTGCTGAGAAGTTACTAAAGGAAAATGGACTAACGTATAATTTTGATCAGATTGTTGTCTCCACAGGAGCAAAACAATCCCTGGCAAATGCAGTAATGTGCCTGGTTGACCCGGGACAAGAGGTCATTGTGCCAACACCTTACTGGGTATCTTATTCAGAGATGATCAAACTTGCGGAAGGCGAAACTGTTTTCATCAACGCAACCGTTGAGCAGAATTTTAAAATCACACCGGAACAACTGGAAGCTGCCATTACGCCAAAAACGAAACTCTTCATGTTCTCTTCTCCTTGTAACCCTACAGGTTCGGTTTACAGCAAAGAGGAACTGGCTGGTTTAGTCGCTGTATTTGAAAAGCATCCAAACATCTATATCCTGTCAGATGAGATCTATGAACACATTAACTTTGTAGGCGAGCATGCTTCTATTGCATCTTTTGATTCTATCAAAGACCGTGTTGTCGTGATCAATGGTTTCTCTAAATCTTATGCTATGACAGGCTGGAGAGTAGGTTATATAGCTGCAAATAAAGAAATTGCAAACGCGGTAGATAAAATGCAAGGTCAGATCACTTCAGGTACCTGTTCCATTGCACAACGCGCGGCATTAAAAGCTTACCAGGATGGACTGGATACTGTTCATGAAATGGTTGCTGAGTTTAAAAAACGCAGAGATATCGTTTATGATCTGCTTAAAGAAATCCCTGGATTGAACGTGAATCTTCCTGATGGCGCATTTTATTTCTTCCCTGAGGTAAAATCTTTCTTTGGAAAGAGTGCCGACGGACAAACGATCAATAATGCAGAAGACCTTTCTTTGTATTTGTTGAATGAGGCACATGTTTCTACTGTAACCGGTGAAGCATTTGGAAATGACGATTGTATCCGTATTTCTTACGCTGCAGCTGAAGATAAGCTAAGAGATGCTGTTTCACGAATTGGAAAAGCTTTGGCTAAATTGAAATAGATATTTAAAAAGATATAGAGAGGGTGTTTCATAGTATTATGAATACGCCCTCTTTTTTTTATCACAATTCTACTGCGCCATTTTAAGATAAAAATAAAACTCGATATCTTCTCCGATGAGCCGCACATCTAGTTTTCTTCCATTGGCTTTCGCAAAGAAACAAGTCTCCACTTCTATCTACACAATTCTACCCTGGCAAACAATCAGTAAAAAAACACTTACAATAACCTCCTTAAACTTTCCATATTTTCAATCGCATGGCCTATTGTGTTGTTAAAGTAAGTATACACTTGTTTGCCTTCCTCCAGCCATTCGTTGATATAGGAAGCATACTCATATAGAAATGCTTCCGAATAACTTCCTTTATAATCTCCTTGAGGACCATGAAAACGTACATACACAAAATCAGTCTGGTTATCCATAAACACCCCTCCTTCCGAAAGCTTATCATGTAAAACAAGTGCCATTCCGTATTGGTCCATCAAGTCAAACGTGTCCTGCTGGTACCAGTTCTGATGCCGAAACTCAACAGCAACCCTCCATTCAATGTCGGGATCAGCCTTCCTGACACTGCCCAGTAACCGCTCCACAAATGGTAAATGCGCCGGTTGTATACTACCCGGAAATTGCACCAGCAAGCAACCCTTTTTATTGCCTACCGCCGAAATCCTCCTCATAAAATCATCAACAGCTTCCAAACTAAAATTTAATGATTTACTATGTGTAATTTCCCGCCACAGCTTAAATGTAAACTTAAAATCAGCCGGAACCTCAGTAGCCCACCTTGCCACGGTAGAAGCCAAGGGTACTTTATAAAATGAGCTATTGATCTCAATACTATTATATAGTGAGCCATAATAACACAGACGGCTTTTTGTTTTAAAAGCTTCCGGAAAAAACTCCTTGTTGGGAACAGGAAGTAATAAACCGCTGGTTCCGGAATAATATACGCCCTTCATCCAGTGGTCAATTAAGAGCCAACATGTTCATGTTCTTCTATTTCTTTTCCAATTTCATTCACATAATTCTGATCTACCCAATCTCTTGTTTCCCATAGAATATCTGAATTATTATTATCCTGATATAGTTCCGCCAGTTTATTTGAACCCCTGAAAACCTTGTAAACACCACCCTCTTGTGGATATACTGTTAATCTAACCCCATGAAGACAAATCGTAAATGGATCCATATTTTTACTCGTTTTACCACATAGAACGACTAAGTCATAGAAATGTTTTTATTTGTTATCCACACAACCGTTGTTATCCACACTGTACAGAGTATCAGATGAGCAATGAAAAATCAATTAAATTGAAGAGGTATGAGAAGAAGTAGAGTTTGATTTTTTCTTCTTTTTACGTCCAAGCCAGATCATAAATCCGGTAACGGGTAAACTTGCAGCTATAAAACTACCCATAAAAGCCAGAATCTTACCCGGTAAACCCAGTACCACACCAACATGGATGTCATAATTCATCCGGATAAGCTTTTCTCCGCTGTTCTTATCTTTAAAATTTTCCCGCCCAAGCAATTTACCGGTAAACTGATCTAAGTACAGAACATCGGTATCATAATAATCTTCTTTGCCCCTGTACCCATTGACACTGATTGTGGCCGACTTTGGAGCTCCCCGATCAGGTACGTACAGAGAAATACGCCTTGCGTCTGGGAATTGCTGTTTTGCAACGTCGAAAGCAATATCTATTGGATTCTTTAAAGCGGCTGTTGTAGAGCCTGAAACAAAGCTAATCTGTTTTGGAGGCGTTACAGATCTGGACGCAACCACATATACCGCTGTTTGAAACCAGCTCATTGCCCATACCATTCCGGTTAATGCTAATACCATTGTAATCAGCATCGCATAGAATCCAGGTACATTATGAAGATCATAGTTCAGGCGTTTAAATTTAGCTTTCCAGCTTATTTTAAAACTCTTGTTAAAATTGGCCTTTTTAAGGTTTTTAGGCCACCATAGAACCATTCCGGTGATCAGCAATATCACAAATATAAGTGTGCTATAACCCACGATCGGCTGCCCATACGGCGTATTGAGTAACAAACTCCAATGCAAGTATTTCACAATAACAAAAAATTCCTTTTCATAATCAATTATACCGGTCACTTTGCCGGTATATGGATTTATAAAAGCCGATTTATAGGAATCTACAGCACCGAAAAATGTAAGTGCTTTGGGATCCCCTCCTTTAAAATACATAAACTCCCAGGCTCTGGAAGGATCACTGTAAGTGGTTACAGATACATTCGGAACATGTAAAGCTTGCTCTGCAATACTTTTCATTTGATTCAGGGGAAGTATTTTGGCATGTACCGGTGCTGTAACAAAGAACTGCTTATGGTAGATTAATTCTGAAATTTCTTTTTGGAAAACAAAAATACAGCCAGTCACTGCCACAATAAAAACAACAATACCCGAGGCCAGCCCAAGCCAGAGGTGTAAAACTCCAGCAACTTTTCTAACCTTGCTCACAGGTTTCTTTGCTTTTTTAGGCATCCTGACATCCACAGCACCCCGTGGTACTCCAGTTGTTCCCTTCCGTTCGGATCTTGTTGTTGGCAAACTTTCTATCACAGACTCTTATTTAGACCTAATATAAATAAAATGCAATATTAACAGAATTTTTTAAAGAATTAAAGGATTTCTAATTTAATTCTACCTCTAAAGTATCGTAGAGGATAAGTATTTTTGTCCCCTCTATACTTAGCTCAATTAACGATGAAGAACGCCTTTAAGCTTGCAGGTCTCGCGCTAAAAACGACCACTACAAATGAAAATAGACAATGTGCCAGAGATTGCGAAAAATTATGGTCTGATTTTGCAGCCGGTAATTATTTTTCGCGTATCTCCGATAAATTAAGCAATGAAGTTTTTGCAGTTTATCATAATTACGAAGGAGATCATACGCAACCTTTCTCCTATTTCATAGGTTGTAAGGTAGATATGGATGCTATTCTTCCATCAGAACTGGATACACTTGTAATTCCTGAAGCTAAATATCAAAAATTCGAGGCAAAAGGAACCATGCCACAATGTGTAATAGATACCTGGATATCGATTTGGAACAGTGATCTGCCAAGAGCCTATCAGGCAGATTTTGAAGTTTATGGCGAAAAAAGTCAGGACTGGAACAATGCTGAAATTGAGGTTTACATTTCCGTGCACTAAAAAATTAAAGATCAGATCTTAAGACCTGATCGCTTCTACAGGATCCAGGCGTGAAGCTGAATAAGCTGGCCAAAATCCGGAAATAGCTCCGATGATGGCGGAAATAGAAACTCCTGTAATCACATTCTTCAAATCAAGTACAATTTTAACATCAAGTGCATAAGTGAACAAAAGCGTAATCAGGTAAACCAGCAACAAGCCAAAAGCTCCTCCCAGTAAACACAATGCAATTGCTTCAAACATAAACTGCAATAAAATAAAATAATTCTTTGCACCTAGAGATTTCTGGATTCCGATGATATTAGTCCTTTCCTTTACCGAAACAAACATAATATTGGCAATACCAAAACCACCAACAAGTATAGAAAAGCCTCCAATAACCCAGCCGGCGATATTGACCATTTTAAACATTACATCCAGCTGATTAGAAAGAATAGTAGCTTTATTCAAGGCAAAATCATCTTCGGCACCTGGCTTTAAGCGGTGTATAGAGCGCATTACTCCTCTTAATTCACTTTCGACCTCCTCCTGCGCAATATTATCCTTTCCCCTTACTGTAATTTGGGGGCCATACATCTCATTTTCCACATCAAACAATCCTTTGGCCAGATTAATCGGGATTAAAACATTTTTATCCTGTGATACTCCAAGCATATCTTCCCCTTCTTTTTTAAATACCCCAACAACAGTTAACCTTCTTCCCATCACTTTAATCTGTTTGCCTACGGCTTGCTCTCCTGAAAAAAGGCCATCAGCAATATCAGCACCTAAAATGATTACAGGAGCGCCAGACTGCCCTTCGTTTTCGGTAAAATACCTTCCGTCCTGAAAATCAAAATTCCAGGTTTTATCATAATCCTGAGAAGCGGAATTTAAAGTCACATTTTCAACTGAACTGCTTCTATATTTTATAGTTCTATTACTTGCTGATGCTTCAAAACAAATCCCCTGCACATTTTCAAGACGCTCTTTTAAGGCTGTAAAATCTCTTATGCTGGGCTGAGGTCTGTTCATATATTTCCACCATGGATAATTATCGCCAAACATCCATGGCCATTTTTGAACAAACAATGTATTTGATCCTAATTTATCAACACTTTCCTGCAGTTTATGACGCAAAGTATCTACAGCAGAAAACACCGAAATAATGGTAAAGATACCAATGGTAATACCAAGTAAGGAAAGCATGGTACGAAGTTTATTCTGGCGCAGAGCGTCTGCTGCAAACCAAAAACTTTCGCCTATAAGTCTTAAGATCATCATAATTCCTGTTTAGACCAAAACTACCTAAAAAGGTTACAGCGAATTGCAGGATATTAAAAAAAATACATTTTGGTACTATTTATGCAGTTATAAGGATAATTTCTAAATTAGGAAATTTATTTTGTAAATTTGCGCCCTTAATTATTACATCGAAGAATATGAAGTTATCTCAATTTAAGTTTAATTTACCTGAATCATTAGTTGCCAATAATCCTTCAGAACAAAGGGACGAAGCCCGTTTAATGGTTTTGCATAAGGATAGTGGCAAAATTGAACATAAAATATTTAAAGATGTTTTAGATTATTTTGATGATCATGATGTGATGATCTTAAACAACACCAAGGTTTTCCCTGCACGTCTATATGGAAATAAGGAAAAAACAGGTGCTACAATTGAAGTGTTTTTGCTCCGCGAACTGAATAAAGAGTTGCGTTTATGGGACGTTCTTGTTGATCCTGCACGTAAAATCCGTGTTGGAAATAAATTATATTTTGGCGACGATGACCTTCTGGTTGCAGAAGTTGTTGACAACACAACTTCAAGAGGCCGTACCATCCGCTTCCTGTTTGACGGTACAGACGAAGAATTCAGAAAGAACATCGAAATTTTAGGAGAGACACCACTTCCAAAATACATTAAAAGAAAAGCTACAGCTCAGGATAAAGAACGTTATCAAACTATTTTCGCAAAACATGAAGGTGCTGTTGCTGCCCCTACTGCAGGTCTGCACTTCAGCCGTGAGTTGATGAAAAGACTTGAACTTAAAGGTGTAAATTTTGCAGAAGTAACTTTACACGTGGGCTTGGGAACCTTCAGATCTGTTGAGGTTGAAGATTTGACCAAACACAAAATGGATTCTGAACAATTTATCATTGAGCAAAAAGATGCTGATATTGTAAATAAAGCCTTGGAACAAAAAAGAAAGATCTGTGCGGTAGGTACAACTTCTATGCGCGCCATTGAGTCTGCAGTATCTTCCGGAAGAACATTAAAAGCAGCAAACGACTGGACAAGCAAATTTATCTTTCCTCCTTATGATTTCAGCATTGCCAATTCAATGATCACCAACTTCCATACCCCGGAATCTACTTTACTGATGATGGTAAGTGCATTCGGAGGATACGAATACGTGAGACACGCCTATGAGGTGGCCTTAAAAGAAAAATATCGTTTCTATAGCTATGGCGATGCCATGCTGATTATCTAATACAGATTCTAAAACATCATAATAGGAGATTTCGACCATTGGCAGAGATCTCCTATTTTTGTTTAAACCATTCTTAAAAGATACAGATGAAATATTATGCAATAATAGTTGCAGGCGGATCAGGAAACAGGATGAAGGCAGCCATAGCAAAACAATTTCTGTTGCTTAAAGACAAGCCGATTTTAATGCATACCCTTGAAATTTTTCACCAGTGCAGATTGCAGCCCGAAATCCTGCTTGTTTTAAATATCCATGAACACCACCGCTGGGAAGAATTATGCAGGCAGTACAAATTTGAAATACCTCATCAGGTGATAAAAGGAGGAGAACAGCGTTTTCATTCTGTGATGAACGGTCTAAAAGTAACAAAAGGTAAAAGTATAATTGCTGTACATGATGCTGTAAGACCTTTGTTATCCGCAGAATTGATAGAACGCAGCTTTAAAGCTGCTGAAGAAAACGGGAATGCTGTTGCAGCAATTCACCCCACAGACTCTGTAAGAACCTTAAAAGGGGATAAAAACGAAGCTTTAAACAGAGATGAGGTTTACCTGATACAAACCCCGCAGGCCTTTCAGTCTGACCAACTTAAAAAGGCCTATAAACAGCCCTATAGAAATAACTATACTGATGACGCCTCCGTGGTTGAGCATGCAGGCTATAAGATCCATTTAATAGAAGGAGAAAGAGAGAACATTAAAATCACACATCCTTTTGACCTGGAAATCGCATCAATGTATATGCATAAAAAAAGCTCCTGATGTTCAGGAGCTTTTTTCTATTATATTAAGCGGCTCTGTTGATCACTTTTAAGATAATTGCAATAACAGCAATTACTAATAGGATGTGAATCAAGCCCCCGACATCACCAAAGCCGTGAAAGAAAAAGCCAATGATCCATAGTATTACCAATACCACAGCAACCAGATAAAGTAAATTTCCCATAATGTAGATTTTTAGTTGTTAATTAAATTTGGCATGTGTTAAACATTTCCTGACATTAACTAAACAATCTTCGTTCCAAAAATAAAAAAGCCCCGCAGTTGGCGGGGCTTTAAATGGGTTTTAATATTCATCTTCGTTAAAGAAGAAGTCATCCTTGGTAGGATAGTCAGGCCAGATCTCTTCGATAGTTTCATATGGTTCACCATCATCTTCCAGCGCTTGTAAGTTTTCAATAACTTCTACCGGAGCACCTGATCTTATGCCGTAATCAATTAATTCATCTTTTGTTGCAGGCCATGGAGCGTCTTCCAAATGCGATGCGAGTTCTAATGTCCAATACATATGTTATACTATTAGTTATTCTTTTTTAATTCCGCAAAAGTATATTAAAAAACTTGATGAAAACAAACTTTTTTTTCCACTTTATTTTTAAACACGGGGAATCCAAATATTCTCCTCCGTTTTAGCATCGAAATTCAATTTCCGAGCCAAAACAAATAAATAATCACTTAATCTATTCAAATAAATGGTCATTTTTTCGTCAACAAAACTTTCAGAAGCCAGATGCACCGTAAGTCGTTCTGCCCTTCTGCAAATGCATCTTGCTATATGACAGTAAGAAACCACTGTATTTCCTCCCGGTAATACAAAGTGTTTCAATCCAGGTAATATCTCATTCATGGCATCCATTTCTTTTTCCAGCAGCTCAATATCACTCTCATGAAGATCAGGAATTTTCATTCTGGATTTCTCCGGGTCTGCAGCCAACGAAGCACCAACGGTAAATAAACGGTCTTGGATTTCTTTAAGTACCTCCTGATGATGTCCATCTATATCCTGACACATAATGAGCCCAATATAAGAATTCAGTTCATCTACCGTACCGTAACACTCAATACGCAGGTGAAATTTAGGAACACGGGTCCCTCCAATCAATGAGGTCAACCCCTTATCTCCGGTCTTAGTATAAATTTTCATACCCTCTATCCAATCGTTTCAAAATCATCACCCTTCTCCTGCAGAACTGTAAGTCGCGGAGAAACAGTCTTAATATCGGTATTTTGAAAATCATTTTCAATTAAACCATCGCGCATCCTTACAATACGGTGGGCATGAAGCGCAATGTCTTCCTCATGGGTAACAAGGATAATCGTATTTCCCTTACTATGGATCTCTTCCAACAGTCCCATGATCTCTATAGAGGTTTTGGTATCCAGGTTTCCTGTAGGCTCATCGGCAAGTATGATAGAAGGGTTATTGATCAGTGCGCGCGCCACTGCAACACGCTGGCGCTGTCCACCCGAAAGTTCATTTGGTTTATGAGTAACCCTGTTTCCAAGCCCTACATTTTCAAGTGCAGCCTGTGCCTTTTTATTACGCTCAGTTTTACTCACCCCAGCGTAGATCAGCGGAAGCGCAACATTATCAAGCGAAGTAGACCTTGGCAACAAATTAAACGTTTGAAAAACAAACCCAATCTCTTTATTTCTTACTTCAGCAAGATCATTCTCACTCATATGGCTCACATTTATACCATTTAGAATATAATCTCCCTTGCTTGGCGTGTCCAGACAGCCCAAAATATTCATCAGAGTAGACTTACCAGAACCCGAAGGTCCCATTAAAGCGACAAACTCTCCTTTATGTATATCCAGAGAAACCGACTTTAAAGCATGGATCACTTCGGTTCCTATCACATACTTACGTCCAATATCTTTAATGTGGATCAACGGTTTTTCCATAATATTTTATTTTTTAGACTGTTCACAAGGATCTAATGTTACACTCCTTTGCTATTTTTCTATGATCTTAGGCACCATAAAAAATTCCTCATTATGCTTCGCTGCGTTCATTAGTCCTTCTTTCCTGCTCAGTTCTACCTTAACCTGATCTTCTCTCCAAACATTTACCTGCGGATTCATATACACCAGTGGTTCTACCTTATCAGTATCCAGTTCATTGAGTTTTTCCATGAAAGTCAGCACCTTGCTCATCTCTCCTATAAGATGATCTACTTCCTCCTCCCTGACCTCTATTCTGGCCAGATCGGCTACTTTATATATGGTTTTCTTGTCTATATTCATTACACTGCAAGTTTACTATTTATTATCTCAAATACCTGATCTTTCAGCAAGTCCTCTTCTCCCAATTTCAAATTCTTTGTATTAATCGCCTTGTGGACGTAAATATCGCAAATCCCCGGACGACTTCCATATTTAGCACCATTATCAAACATCTTTTCCCAGACATTCATTGTTACCGGAACTATACGCACCCCCTTTTCAATAGCCAAACGAAAAGCACCGTTTTTAAATGGCATCAGCACCGGCGGATAATGTCCCTCAACTATTCCACCCTCCGGAAAGATCACCAGACTCATTCCCTTTTCCAGATTATCACCTGCCTGCTTAAATGCACGGAAAGCAGACATACGGCTCTCTCTTTTCACAGGAATATCTACTGTACTGAAAAAGATCTTAAACATAGGATGCCTTAGCAATTCCTCTTTCCCCATAAAATGGAACCTTCCTTTGGCCAGGATGCAAAGAATCATCACATCCAGGTTAGAAGAATGATTAGCACAATAAATATAGGTTTCTTCCTCCGCCAGCGGCTCATCCAGATTGATCCTAAAGAAAATACCTGTTAAAAAGCTACACAACAAACTATTTGTTTTTCTCAGCTTATTCAGCATACCATACCATTCTGTTTTTCTGGAAGTTATATAATAGAAGGGATAAAAGATCAGAAAAAGGAACACAATAATGAAAACAACATACATCCTGTGGAGTAATCTTAAGTTCTTAATCATCAATCCAAAAATAGTAAAAAACGCCATATGCGTTTAAAGTTGCAGCCGCAAATCTTTTTTTTTATTAATTTCGGCCCTATGAAAGAAACGGTTGTTAGTGGTATACGCCCAACAGGGAAACTACATTTAGGAAATTATTTTGGTGCTGTAACCAATTTTGTAAAAATGCAGTATGATTATAACTGCTATTTTTTTATCGCAGATCTTCATTCATTAACCACGCATCCGACACCTCAGGACCTTCATGGCTATGTGAAACACGTTTTAGTGGAATACCTGGCCTGTGGCATTAACCCTGAAGAAACGACTATTTATATCCAATCTGATGTTCCTGAAGTAGCAGAATTGTATTTATATTTAAATATGAATGCCTATATGGGCGAACTGGAAAGAAGCACATCATTTAAAGATAAAGTACGTTCACAACCAGACAATGTTAATGCAGGTTTATTGACCTACCCAACTTTAATGGCTGCAGATATTCTGATTCACAGAGCGACCAAAGTTCCGGTTGGAAAAGACCAGGAACAACATCTTGAAATGACCCGTACCTTTGGAAACCGCTTCAATAGATTATACAATACCGATTTATTCCCTGAATCATTTGCTTTCAGCTACTCAGAAAACCTGGTTAAGATTCCAGGTCTTGATGGAAAAGGAAAAATGAGTAAATCAAATGGAGAAAATACCTGCATTTACCTATCAGACAGCCCTGACGATATCCGTAAAAAAGTTTCACGTGCGGTGACCGATGGTGGTCCGACAGAAGAAAACCAGCAGAAGCCAGAAGCAATCCAGAATCTTTTTGACCTGATGAAAATTGTATCCAGTACAGATACTCTTAGTCATTTTGAGGACCAGTACAATAAAATGGCCATCCGATACGGCGATTTTAAGAAACAACTGGCCGAAGATATGATCATTACAAATACTCCCATCCGTGAAAAGATTGAAGAAATTTCGAAAGACACGCTATACCTGAGACAGGTAGCTAAACACGGTGCTTTAAAAGCCAGAGAGAGCGCACAGAAAACCATTAAGGAAGTAAGACAACTGATCGGTTTTAAACCATTTTAATTCAATAACAATACCCCGAACGAATCAAATCTCACTACTTCAAAAAAATACATATGCATATAGCAATAGTTGGAAATATTGGTGCCGGCAAAACAACCCTAACAGGTTTGCTGGCTAAAAATTACGGGTGGGAGGCTTTGTACGAAGCAGTGGATAACAACCCCTATCTTGAAGATTTTTACAGCGACATGAAACGCTGGAGTTTCAATCTTCAAATCTATTTTCTAAACAGCCGTTTCCAGCAGCTTGCAGAAATTGAGACCAATCAAAGAAATGTGATCCAGGATAGAACCATTTATGAAGATGCACATATTTTCGCAGAAAATCTGCATGAAATGGGTTTGATGACCACCCGGGACCACCAGAATTACAGAGCCATATTTGACAACATCACCTCATTTATTAAGCCACCAGATTTACTGGTTTATTTAAGAGCATCTGTTCCAACACTTGTGAACAACATCCAGCGCCGCGGAAGAGAATACGAAGCCAGCATTCGTATTGATTACCTGTCCAAACTGAATGAAAAATATGAGGCCTGGATCCAGGACTATAAACTGGGAAAACTGCTCATCCTGGACAAGGACAAGCTCGATTTCACCAGCAATCCTGAAGATCTTGGCGCCGTGATCCAATCTATAGAAGCAGAAATCCACGGCCTTTTCTAAGATGAAGATCCTCGGAATTATACCAGCCCGGTACGCGTCTACCAGGTTCCCGGGAAAACCCCTGGTGCAAATAGACGGAAAAAGTATGATCCAGAGAGTATATGAACAGTCATCACTGTCCAAATCCCTGAATCAGGTTGTTGTGGCAACTGATGATATGCGTATTGCAGAGGAAGTAAAACGCTTTGGGGGGACATATATTATGACCAGTGATACTCACCAAAGTGGCACAGACCGCTGCGCAGAAGTGGTAACCCAGCTAAAAGACTTTGACCACGTTATCAATATACAGGGCGATGAACCTTACATCAATCCGGAACAAATTGATCTGCTTGCCTCCTGTTTTCAGGAGCAGGATGTACAATTAGCAACCTTGATCAAAGCAATCACCAGCCAGGAAGAACTGCTGAATACCAATATTCCAAAAGTAGTTTTAAATACTGCGGGAGAGGCTCTTTATTTCAGCAGGCAAACCATACCCTATATCAGAAACGCTTCGGAAAAAGACTGGCTTGAGACCCATATCTTTTACAAACATATAGGTATTTACGGCTATACGACAACCGCTTTAAAAGAGATTACCAAACTCCCGTCCTCCAGTCTGGAACGGGCAGAAAATCTCGAACAACTAAGATGGCTGGAAAATGGTTATAGAATTCAGACCAAAATAACCACATTGGAAACATTAGCTATAGACACGCCAGATGATTTGAATAGAATCTTTAAGTCATAAATCTTATCTTAGGTTTATATAACTCCAATCCAATGAAGATTATCACATCTATCTTAATGATCGGCCTTTTCCTCTCAGCCTGTAATTCTGGTACAGACAAAAAGGCTGGAGCAACGGAAAATAATGTAAAGACAGTTTTAAAACCATTTAGTGATTCCACGAAGATGGATACATTTAAGATTTCTCTGAGTGGCAATAAACCAAAAGAGATGCTGCTCACCTTTCATATTATTTCATTTGACGGGAAAGAGATCTATCAAAAAGTATTAAAAGCAACAGATCTGCTGGAGAATTATAAGGAAACAGTAGACCTGAGTAAGGAAAAAAGTCAGCGTAATTTCATGACTGATGAATTTAACTTTTTCCTGGATGATGAGAATTTCCTCGAACCTGCAGTCACAGCCGACGAAACTCCAGACCAGTATACCGCTGATAAAGCTTTTTATGAAGAATTGAAACGCTCCAATCTCAACGGTTTTAAATACAGGATTAGTAAAGAAACCAAAGTTTATATTGCCTGGTCTGCCCTGGAAAAAAAGGTGAAAATATATTATAAATGTTGTTAACCAACAAAGCTTAGTGTAAGCAATATAAAAGACTATCTAGAGTTCTGTTTTTTTAAAAATATATTATGTTAGCATAATATTAACCCAAAAACACACAAAATTTATCACAATTTTATTTAAAACAAAAAATAATCTAACTGAAATACAGACAGTTAAATAAAAAACAAGGCATTGTTATACGAATGTCAAAATATGTTCAAAAAATTATATTAGTTTTACCTTAGTGTAACAAAGAAACCAACCATAAATAATCATAATTACCTAAACCGCATATTCTAACCAAATATAAAATAAAAGAGTGCCTGAAGTTGTTCAGGCCTTTTTTTTGCCCTTTTTTCAACCTTTCTTCCATACCCTGTTTATATATATTTCAAAAAGAATAGAGTTGAATCCGCATTTATTTACTAACTTTGTATCCCGTACAAAAACGATAAGAAAGCAATAAAACTGCCTCTTATTACACAAATTCACAAACATGACTAAGTATATTTTTGTTACGGGCGGTGTTACTTCCTCATTAGGAAAGGGCATCATCTCCGCTTCATTGGCCAAACTTTTACAAGCACGGGGTTACAGGGTAACCATCCAAAAATTTGATCCTTATATCAATATTGATCCTGGAACACTCAACCCCTATGAACATGGCGAATGCTATGTAACCGAAGATGGCGCAGAAACAGATTTGGACTTAGGTCACTACGAACGTTTCCTGAATGTTCCCACCTCCCAGGCCAATAATATTACCACAGGACGAATTTACCAGAATGTGATCAATAAGGAACGTCAGGGTGAATACTTAGGTAAAACAGTCCAGGTAGTTCCTCACATCACTGATGAGATCAAACGGAACATGCGTATCCTAGGTGAGAGCGGACAATACGATATTGTTATCACAGAACTTGGTGGAACCGTAGGTGATATTGAATCCCTACCCTTCATTGAAGCTGTACGTCAGTTCAAGTGGGAAGAAGGCGCAAACAATGCCATCGTAATCCACCTTACCTTAATTCCATTTTTAGCCGCTGCAGGTGAATTGAAAACAAAACCGACCCAGCACTCTGTAAAAGCACTTTTAGAGTACGGAATACAGCCAGACATCTTGGTTTGCCGTACCGAGCACCACATTACTCCTGATATCCGTAAAAAGATCGCATTATTCTGCAATGTGAACATCAATGCTGTAGTAGAATCTATTGATGCCTCTTCTATCTATTCAGTACCATTGCTGATGATGAAAGAGCAGCTGGATAAAACTGTTTTGAGCAAACTTAAATTACCTCAGAAGAATGAACCAGATATGGAAAGCTGGAAAGATTTCCTCGGTCGCCTTAAAAACCCGACTGCCGAAGTAAAAATCGGTCTTGTGGGTAAATACATCGAACTGCCTGATGCTTATAAATCAATTACCGAGGCTTTTATTCATGCAGGTGCTAAAAATGAATGTAAGGTAAGAGTAGAATATATTCATTCTGAAAGCCTTTACGAGGATAACGCGAAAGAAAAACTTTCACATTTAGATGGAGTATTGGTTGCTCCAGGATTTGGAAGCCGTGGAATTGAAGGAAAAATCGATACTATAAAATACGTAAGGGAAAATGAAGTTCCTTTCTTTGGTATCTGTTTGGGTATGCAATGCGCAGTGATCGAATTTGGACGGAATGTTTTAGGACTGGAAGGTGCCAATACCGTTGAGATTGATGAAAACACAAAATTCCCTGTCATCAATATGATGGAAGATCAAAAGAGCATCACCACAAAAGGCGGTACCATGAGATTAGGTGCTTATCCTTGTGATGTTAAAAAAGGTACAAAAGCATTTGCAGCCTATGGAAAGAGTCATATCTCCGAACGCCACAGACACCGTTACGAATTCAATAACGAATATTTGAAACAGTATGAAGAGGCCGGAATGATTGCTTCAGGAACCAACCCAGACAGCCATCTTGTTGAAATTGTAGAGCTAAAAAATCACCCTTTTTTCGTTGGAGGACAATTTCATCCCGAATTAAAGTCAACAGTTGCTAATCCTCACCCACTTTTTGTTAAATTTGTCGCCGCTGCGATGGAGTATGCGAAGAAAAAAACAAAAAAATAAGCGTTTAAATAACAATAATGGATAGAAATACATTTACAGGGCTGTTCCTGATTATGATCGTGTTGGCCGGTTCTTTTTACTTTTTTAAGCCAAGTGATGCTGAATTAAAAAAAGAACAAGCCAGGATCACTGCAGATTCGGCTAAAAAAGCAGGCGTTAAGACTCCTGCTGCAATAGCTCCGGCTGCTGCCCCGGCTTTAGATTCAGCAGCCTTAAAAGGTCCTTTTGGAACAAACCTTACCGGTACTGAAGCGAAAAGTGTATTAGAAAATGAAAAGTTAAAACTCACATTCACTAATAAAGGCGGTAAAATATTATCAGTTGAAATCAAGAACGAAAAAACCTACAAAGGACAACCCGTTGTATTGTATGATGGAAATGCCAATAAATTTGGCCTTAATCTGAACATCGGTGGTAAAATTGTAAGTACAAATGATCTTTATTTTACTTCAGCTAAAACCTCAGGTACTTCGCTGACCATGCGGGCAACTTATGGAGAAGGCAAATACATTGAATTTTTCTATGATTTAAAACCCAACAGCAATAATGTTGCCTTCAACATTAACCTGAACGGTTTAAACCAGGTGATCCAAAGCAACAACATTTCCCTGAACTGGGAAGCAACTTTGCTGGAGCAGGAAAAATCACTTAAAAATGAACAACGTTATTCTGCACCATATTACAAATACGTAGATAACACGCCAGATCATTTAAACATTGCCAAAGATGTTAAGGAAGACCTTACTAAAGGTAAAGTAGAATGGATCGCGTTCAAACAGCATTTCTTTTCAGGTGTCCTGATTCCTAAAGATGGCTTTGAAAAAGGAAATCTGGAAGTTAAAGTGAGTACAGAGCCAGGAGAAGTTAAATGGTATGGCGCAAACATGATTTTGCCATTTAACCAGCTGGCTGCTCAGAGCTATGCCATGGAATTCTATTTCGGCAACAACAAGTTCTCCGAACTTAAAAAACAAGGCCATGAAATAGAGAAACTGGTTGAAATGGGTTACTGGCCATTAAAATACATCAACAGATTTGTTGTATTGCCTGTGTTCAACTTCCTGGAAGGATTTGGATGGAATTACGGTCTGATCATTTTGGTATTAACCATTATGCTGAAGCTGGTTCTTTCACCACTAACGTACAAGTCTTACGTTTCAATGGCAAAAATGCGTATTCTTAAACCAGAGATGGATGAGATCAAAGCTAAAGTTGGTGAAGACAACCCGACCCTGCTGCAACAGGAATACTTAAAACTATACAAACAAGTTGGTGTTAACCCGCTTGGAGGTTGTTTGCCAATGTTATTGCAATTGCCGATAGTAATGGCCTTCTTCTTCTTCTTCCCCAACTTGTTTGAACTTAGAGGACAGAGTTTCCTTTGGATGCACGATCTTTCAACCTATGATGATTTCATTGAATTTGGTTTTCATTTACCATTTATTGGTGATCACCTAAGTTTAATGTGTATCCTGATGACGATATCTACATTGATCTATACCTATTTCAATAATCAGATCTCCGGAGCAACGGGCCAAATGAAATACATTGGTTACATTATGCCAATCATTTTCCTTGGTGTACTGAACGATTATCCTTCTGGTTTGAACTATTATTACTTCCTGGCCAACATGCTTACTTTCGGTCAGCAGTTCTTAATTAAGAAAATGGTAAACGACGAAAAGATCCACGCCATCTTAAAAGAAAATAAAACCAAACCTCAGGAACCAAAGAAAAAATCAAAGTTCCAATCCAGGTTAGATGACTATATGCGTCAACAACAACAAATAAAAGCCCAGGATAAAAAGAAATAATCTGAGTTTAATGTAATATTTTTAAAAGGTGCCCCAAAAAGGCACCTTTTCTTTTTAAATCTGCCGCTCTATTAATTATAATATTAATTTTGATCTGCAAATGATGATGCAGCAATTAAAAAACACACACAAATGAAATTTCGTAATGTATTATGTGCAGCACTACTGATAGGCAGCAGTGTTTCTTTAAAAGCCCAAACCGAACCGGCAACATCCGGATCCCAACGCTTTACTTTTTCCCCCGCTTATGAGTTCTTACGCTCCACCCACGGGAACTTCTTTAACGGCCCTTCACTTAAGGTAAATTACAATTCCGCTTCCCGCTTCAAACTGGGACTGGGTATTGAATATTCCTCTTCAGCCGTTCATCATGATAACGGCTATGTTCTTTACCATGTTAAATTTCTTCCTGTGTATGCCAACGTAAAATACGAATTGGCAAAAAAGGGAAAACTGATGCCTTATGCCGAAGCTTCTGCAGGCCTTTCTTTTACCAGGTATGATGAAGCTACCGATGAGGAGCCACTTAAAACTACAAAAATCAAAGAAAACGGCTTATATCTGTATGGTGGCCTTGGACTGCGTTATGAAGTATGCAAATGGTTTAAACCCTTTGTAGGTGTTGGCCTTAAAGGATTTCAGAACTCCTTCAATGACCTCGATGTTAACCCCCACGGTATTACATTCCATATTGGTGTAAGTATATAGCCTTCAACTCCTAAAATTATTCATTAATCCAGACCAGACTATGCAAAAAAAACTTACCCTTTTTTTCCTCCTAGCTGCCAGTGTTACTTATGCACAAAAAAGACCACTTGATCACACGGTTTATGATACCTGGGAAAGCGTTGGGCCTAAACAACTTTCCAATAATGGCCAATGGGCAGGTTTCAGTATCCTGCAGCAAGAAGGTGACGCCAATTTATACTTCAGCAACCTGTTAAATAATAGTAAAAAAGTAATCCCCAGAGGGTCCTCGCTCAAATTCAGTACAGACTCTAAATTCGCGGCTTTTTTAATCAAACCGCAGTTCAAAGAAACCAGGCTAGCCAAAATCAAGAAGAAAAAACCGGAAGAAATGCCGAAAGACAGCTTAGGCGTAATTAACCTAAGCAGCCTGGCCATTACCAAGGTACCAAGGGTTAAATCTTTCAGTTTTCCTGAAAACGGAGCAGCCTTAGTAGCTTACCAACTGGAAAAACCACTTGATACGGCAAAAAAAGGAAAAACAGATGCAGAGCAGAAAAAAGATGTCGCTGATTTCTTTGCAGAAGATGAAAAAGCAGATAAAGGAGCAAAGGAAGGATCAGAACTGATCTTCAAAAACCTGGTTACCGGTACAGAACGCTCTTTCAAATTTGTAACGGAATATGCCTTCAGTAAAAATGGCAAACAACTGGCTATTGCCTGTTCAGGATCCAAAAAAGACAAAACTGCCCCAGTTGGTGTATTCCTTCTGAATACAGAAAAAGGCAGCCTGAAAACCTTAGTTTCAAAAAAAGGCAACTATAAAGGCTTCATCTTTGACGAAGAAAGTGAACATTTGGTTTTCCTGGGAGAAAACAGCCCGGAAAAGAAAGAAATTAAAGATTACAACATCTATTATAACTCTCTGACACTCGATACGGCACAAGTACTGGTGGAAAATGTTTTCCCTGGCATGCCCGCAAAATGGGCCATTAGCGGTGATGGAAAACTCACCTTCAGTAAAGATGGAGATAAGTTATTCTTCGGTATCGCACCAGTAAAAAAAGAAAAAGATACTACACTTGTAGATTTTGAACATGCAAAATTAGACATCTGGGGGTATAAAGATGATTATCTGCAGCCTATGCAATTGAAAAATGCAGACAAAGAATCCAAAAGAAGCTACCTGACCTATATCGATATTTTCAACAGCGACCCTAAAATTGTACCGCTCACCGACGTAAAACTTCCAGACGCAAGCATCGTTAACGAAGGTGCTTCAAGGTATGTACTCGCTTCTACTGACTATGGAAACAGAATCCCTTCACAATGGACCGGCGGTACCACCAGGACCTATTACCTGGTAGATACAAAAACCGGTACCAGAAAAAAAATCATAGAAAATCTGGACGGACGTGCGATGGCCTCTCCTGCCGGTAACTATGTCCTTTATTTTGATAAAAAAACATCAAACTGGTACAGTTACAATACCACAACAGAAAAGACTGTTCAACTCAATACAGGTCTGAACATAAAATTTGCAGACGAAGAAAATGATGTACCGGATGCTCCGGAAGCCTATGGACTGGCCGGGTGGACAGAAGAAGACAAAGCCGTACTTCTCTATGACCGCTACGACATCTGGTCTTTCTCTCCGGACGGAAAATCTCCGGCAAAAAATGCAACCAATGGTTTTGGAAGACAAAACGGAATTACGTTCCGCTATCAGGCTACCGATACTGCAGCCCGTTTCATCAGTAAAAAAGAAGAAGTTTGGCTAAGTGCCTTCAACAACAACACTAAAGAAAACGGCTTTTACCGCAGCAACCTTGGAGACACCAAAAATCCGCAGCTTGTTGTCATGGCGCCTTTCAAATATTCTATACTGGTTAAAGCAAAAGATGCAGAACGGTATATTTACGACAAAGGCAATTATACCACTTCTCCAAACGTCTATGTTTCAACAGATCTGAAAACAGAAACCAAACTCAGCAATACCAACCCCCAGCAGCAAAATTACAACTGGGGTACTGCAGAATTGGTGAAATGGACAACACCAAAGGGCTTTAAATCTGAAGGTATCCTTTATAAACCCGAGAACTTCGATCCTAATAAGAAATATCCTATGATTGTTTATTTCTATGAGAAACTCTCTGAAGGTCTTTACAGCTATAATGCACCAGCCCCTACTCAATCCAGATTAAACATTCCCTTCTTTGTGAGCAATGGCTATCTGGTATTTGCACCAGATATCAGTTACCAGACAGGTCATCCAGGTCAATCTGCAATGGAATACATCAATTCTGGTGTTGAATCCTTAAAGAAAAACAGCTGGGTTGACGGATCTAAAATCGGCATCCAGGGTCAAAGCTGGGGCGGGTATCAGGTGGCTTACCTGATCACCCAAACCAATATGTATGCGGCAGCCTGGGCAGGCGCACCAGTAGCTAACATGACATCAGCTTATGGTGGGATCCGTTGGGAAAGTGGAATGAACAGACAGTTTCAATATGAAAAAACGCAGAGCAGAATTGGTGCAACCCTATGGGAAAAACCAGAACTCTATATTGAAAACTCTCCATTATTCTCCCTGCCAAAAGTAAATACACCTATAGTGATCATGGCCAATGACGCTGATGGCGCCGTGCCATGGTATCAAGGTATTGAAATGTTTACAGGGCTGAAACGTTTAGGCAAACCAGCCTGGTTGCTCAATTACAACAACGAAGCACACAATCTGATGCTCCGCCAAAACAGAAAAGACATCCAGATCAGAGAACAACAATTCTTTGATTATTACCTGAAAGGCGCCAAAGCACCTGTATGGATGACCAGTGGTGTACCAGCGACAGAAAAAGGCAAAACCTGGGGCTTTGAGTTAACAGACGAAAAACCATAGTCAGTCAGCCTGCTGAATTGATTTCAGCATCCCTGCTACCCACAAAGGGAGTTGCTCACACAGCAACTCCCTTTTTTAATAGCTTCCAGATGTGATAAGGAAAAATAATTTTATCTTAGACACTCAAAACACATCCAACAAATGGCATTAAGCAGAATTTGGTCCGCATTTATCATTGTAGCAATCGTAGTCGCCAGTATCAAGTGCTTTTTCTTCGGGCAAAGCGATATTTTTAACTGGATGGTGATTGGCAAGGCCGATGATCCAGCTAACCCATTAAAACTGGATGGAATTATTCAAACCTGCTGGGTTTCCGTAGAACTTTGTTTAAAACTCATTGGCATTTTAGCCTTATTCATGGGCTTAATGAGCATTGCAGAAAAGGCCGGTGGTATTCGTTTACTATCCAGGATCGTTGGACCATTTTTCTCCAAACTTTTCCCTGATATCCCAAAAGGACACCCCTCAATGGGCCATATGATTATGAATTTCTCCGCTAACCTATTGGGATTAGACAATGCCGCAACCCCCTTCGGGCTAAAAGCCATGGAAAGTTTGCAGGAATTAAACCCAAGTAAAGACGTTGCATCCAATGCACAAATCATGTTTTTATGTCTCCACGCGGCAGGACTCAACCTCATTCCAGTTAGTGTAATTGCCATTCGTGCCTCTCAAAATGCATCAAACCCAACAGACATATTTATCCCATGTCTAATTGTTACTTTCATGGGTACACTAGCAGCCATGCTGATTGTCTCTTTCAAACAAAAGATCAATATTCTGCAACCCATTATCATTACATGGGTACTCTGTCTTTCTGTTGTCATCGCCCTGCTTGTCCTTTATATAACCTCCTTAAATGCCGATGGTATCAAGTCCTTCTCAGGACTACTCAGTAACGGCTTAATACTCCTTATATTCCTTCTGATTGTCTTAGGCGGACTTTATAAAAAAATAGATATTTTCGATGCTTTTATTGAAGGAGCAAAAAGTGGATTTGATACCGCTATAAAGATCATCCCCTATTTAGTGGGAATGCTTGTAGCCATTTCCTTGCTACGCACCAGTGGAACCTTTGATGTTGTGATCAGCGGAATTAAAAACGGTTTTGCCCTCCTCGGAGCAGACACCAGATTTGTTGAAGGCTTGCCAACTGCATTAATACGCCCCTTAAGTGGCGGCGCAGCAAGAGGAATGATGGTTAGTACAATGCAAACTTATGGCCCGGATTCCTTTGCCAGCAGGCTATCAGGAATATTCCAGGGGGCTTCCGATACCACATTCTACGTAATTGCAGTTTATTTTGGCTCCGTCAACATTAAGAATACCCGGTATGCCATTGGCGCAATGCTCCTGGCAGACTTGGTTGGGGTCATTACAGCTATCTTACTCGCGTATTTATTCTTCGGATAGATCTTTTTCTAAACCTCCGTTTTTTCCTCGCGGGACAGCTGCCCTATAATGCGTTCCAGTATTCCTGGCTCTACGTTCGTATATTTCGAAGATCTCCAGGTAGACGTTGAATCGAGCCATACACAGAAGGAATGATACCCTTCCACAATCACAGCATATGTTTCATGAAAATCATCCTGGATTCTCATACAGAAACCTTTTACAGGCTTACCCTGAACATCAAAATCGAAATTTAGATAATTACTTAACATATTTATATAAGGCTAGTGGAAGTGTATAACAAAGCTCGTGTTAAAATGTTTAAATAATCTTAAGCAGACAACAAGTTATTGTTAATAAGCAGTTTATTCCATCCGCTTGTGCCTTCTGCTAAATCCCCTTACATTTATAAAAATTAAAATCTATATCCAGCATGACCGGAACAGGCGATGACAATAAAAAGAAAAGCATACCAGTTAGACATATTGCCCAAACAGTAAAAGAACCCGGATTCCCTGAAAATTTTAGCATCAGAAAAATAGAAGAACTACTCCAGAACCAGGATATGCTGCAGGAACTTCATCGTCATGACTATTTCTATCTTCTTGCTTTAGAAAAAGGCTCTGGACATCATAACATTGACTTTTCTTTTTATACCATAACAGATTACAACATATTCATTATGCGGCCAGGCCAGGTCCATTCACTTCATTTAAAAACAGGAAGCACAGGATATCTTTTACAATTCGGCAGTGAATTTTATCGTCCCCAGGATAAAGCCGCAAGACAATCACTGGCAAAAGCAAGCCGTATAAATTACTATCAGACGAATGTAACTGGAAGCAAAAAGATCATGGGCCTGCTGGACTATATCTATCAGGAAACCGAGGCTAAATTTCCCGGTTTTGAAAGTATCATACAAGCGAATATCTCCATTTTACTCATCGAACTGATCAGACAAAATACTACCAATATCCCCGGCAACCAGCATTATGCCCAAGAACAACTGGAGAGATTCCTGGAGCTATTGGAAAGCCATATTTCAGTTCATAAACAAACCTCCCGATATGCAGAATTGTTATGCTTATCCACTTACCAGCTAAATGCGATCACTAAAACAATGCTAGGCAAAACCAGTTCAGCACTGATTAATGAACAGATCATTCTGGAGGCAAAAAGAAATCTGCTTGCCACAACTCACCAGATCAGCCATATAGCCTATAGCCTTGGCTATGAAGATGTATCCTATTTCATCCGCTTCTTTAAAAAACATACCGGGTATACTCCTGAAGGTTTCAGACACAAATTCAATTAAGTCCTGTACATTTTCATTTCTGTCCTACTCATTGACCCAGTCCGGAAACTACCTTTGATTCATCAAAACAATAAAAAAAACAGATGGACAATACATGGAACGAAGCCTACAAACAAATGTGGGAAGACCGTTATCAGACAGAAGAATACGCTTACGGAAAAGAACCGAACAACTTTTTTGCAACCTGTTTGCAAAAGCTCAAACCAGGAAGCCTGTTAATGCCAGCAGATGGTGAAGGAAGAAATGGAGTATTCGCTGCAAAGTCAGGCTGGGAAGTGACTTCATTTGACCTTAGCTCTGCAGGAAAAACAAAAGCACTTGAGCTCGCTGCAACACAGAAGGTCAAACTGAACTACCTGGTTGGAGATGTACAAGCCCTGGAATTTATGCCAGAGTCCTTTGATGCCATTGGATTGATCTATGCTCATTTTGCAGGAGAAAAAAAGTCCATATTTCATCAGAAACTGGCGCAATCTCTCAAGCCAGGTGGTCATATCCTATTTGAAGCCTTCAGTAAGAATCATTTAAGCCTGGTCTTACAAAATCCTAAAGTTGGCGGACCAAAGGACATCAGCCAACTCTTCTCCACTGAAGAACTGGCTGAAGATTTTAAAGGTTACAAATTCCTGATCCTCGAGGAAGCCATCATTGATTTGAATGAAGGAAAATACCACATCGGAAAAGGTTCTGTAGTGCGAATGCTTGCTACAAAACCGCTTACCCCCTAAAATAGCCCTCGCTTACCATTCCTCAATAAAACTAGCCATCTCATCCAATCGCGTTTTACTCGTTATCAATGCTATAGCGAAGCGATATCAAACCAGTTTCGTAAGTCTTGCTTTCCAAAAGGGTCAGCTTGATACGGCTGTTGTGCTTATAAAATAGAGATTTGCCACTTCCAAGAAGTATTGGATGCACCGACATCCATAATTCATCAACCAAACCTGCCTTTAGCAAAGCATCCGCAAGCGAAGCACCACCAAACAACCAGATATCTTTACCAGGCAGCTCTTTTATCCTTCTTACTTCAGCAACACTGTTCTCTGATATAAGCTCAGCCCCTTTTTTAACAGATTTCAGCGTTCTTGAAAATACATATTCAGTCATTTCAGGCATACCCGGCACCACTTCTCCATTATTGTTATCAGCATATTGCTGAGTCATCTCGTAGCTCCTACGGCCGATAAAAATCGCATCTACACGAGTAAAGAATTCATTCAGACCATAATCCTGATCTGTAAAGCACCAATCATATTCTCCGTTGGGGCCTTCAATATACCCATCCAGTGTTACAGCCAATCCTAATATTACCTTTCGCATATCTTTGTGTTTTTATATTACAAAATTGCGCAGATCCAATTATTTAGAATTGTACAAAACGGACATTAATATAAAATATGCTGAGAATGCACTACCTGACCCGGAGAATGTCCGGTATAAGCCTTATAATCACGATTAAAATGTGCCTGGTCGTAATAACCACTTTCATAGGCAACTTCTGTAAGGGAGAGCGCCGGATATTTTTTCAGATGATCCAGTGAACAAATGAACCTGCTCACACGCAGATATTCTTTTGGCGATAGACCTACATATTGCTGAAACTTTCGCGAAAGATGTCGCTGACTGAGCCCAAGATTATTTGTGAGCTTACTCACCGTGATCAGTCCTCTGGAAAGTTCCACCTGATTTAAACAATAAGCTACCTGTGCATCTTGTTTGTCCAAGGTTAACAGTTGTAGCAAATATTTTTGCACCAGGTTTACACGCTCTTCATCATTACAGATACCAGCCAGCCTTTCCTCTATCTCTGTTGCCATATCATTCCATAGATCAGACAGAGATACTGTCAAATCACTTAGTACATGCATCGGAAGCTGAAAAAAATGATGCGCCATACCTGGATAAAAACAAATGGCAAGACAACCAGTTCCCTTACGCATCTGCACATCCATAGGTCGACTCATACGAAAGGTAACAATACTTCGCTTGTGCAGCTCATTATCAATGATTGCCACAGGCGATTTTGTATAATTCACAAAAAGTTCCACACAAGCATCAGGCAATACACGAATATACTGACTGTCTGCTTCTCCATCGCAGTCCATAGAACAGATCAGTTTGATATAAGGTTGCAGACTTGGAATAATATCATAAAATTGCAAACGCATAATTTATAAATATAAGCCATTTATCCATTAGATTAATTTGCAGCTTCCTTATTATACCTTCCACGGTACTCTAATGGAGACATTCCTGTAATTTTCCTAAATACCTCCCGGAATGCCTTAGTGTCAGAATAACCAACCTCATACATCACCTCATGAATGGTTTTTCTGGTTGTTTCAAATGCTTTTTTTGCCGATTCAATTTTTGCCCGCTGGGTATATTCAACCGGGGTATTCCCTGTTGCTTTGATGAATCGCCGGTCAAAGCTTCTTCTTCCAACAGAAAATCTAGAGGATAGCGTTTCTATAGAAATTTTCTCATGTATTTTACTTTCAATATATGCTTGTGCTTTCTTTATCATTTCATCACCATGCTGCTTCTGTCCGGTAAATATGACAAATGCCGATTGACTTTGTCTATCCATTTCGATCTGAAAGATCTTGGAACAATAGATCGCTGTTTGCCGGTCATAATATTTTTCAACCAGGTAAATCATCAGATTCAGAAATGAATAGCCCCCGCCATTGGTGTAAATACGATGCTCATCAGTAATCAGCTTCTCCACTTGTAAATCCACTTTTGGAAATCTTTTCTTAAAAACATCAGCAAAACACCAATGCGTAGAACATTTTTTTCCATCCAATAAACCTGTTGATGCAAGCATAAAAGCACCACTACACATACTGGCTATTTCACAACCATTACGATAACTGCGCATTACCCAATCAACCAACTCCAGATTCTCCTTATTATTTTCGTCATAATCAAAAACCATGGAGGGAATAATAATAAGGTCTGTTTTTTTAACAGCAGAAACATGTTTCTGCGTCTTTAAATTCAACAAACCCTGCATAAATTTTGTATTTGGAGAAACTCCAGCCATTTCAATTTCGTACAAAGACTGCTTTCCATTTTCTTGCCAATAATCGTTGGCTCTTACCAATATTTCATAAGCACCAATAATGCAAGCCATGGTACTTAAATTAGTATGGCCATTCGGAATAAGGATGGTAATATGTTTCATCGCATTCGTTTTAAGTAAAAATAAGTAGAATGCATGTCTAAATCAACCCCCTATAAAGGATAACTGGTAGGGGGTAATTGCAAAACAATGATCATAAACCAAATAACTAATTTATTGTTATTTATTATATTTACTTTATTTCTAACCAATTATCAAATGACACTACAACTACTGACTATAGAATTTGAACATGAAGTAAACAGCACCCGTAAATTACTACATGCCATTCCAGAAAAAGACCTCAGCTACAAACCCTCAGAAACTTCCTGGACAATGGGGCAGCTTGCCCAGCATATTGCAACCATTTACTACTGGTACGTGGGTACGCTCACACAGGATATATATGATATGGCTGCCGACCACCTGGAGCGTGGCGACCCCAATGATATCCAAGCCACTTTAGCTCTTTTTGAAAGTAATGTAGAAAAAGCCAGAAAAGCATTAAATTCGCTTACAGAGCAGAAATTGCAAGACAACTGGACAATGAAAGTGGGCGATCGGATAATTCTGGGGCCCATGCCGAGAGGCATTGTTTCCCGTGGATTTCTTTTCAATCATATTTACCACCATCGCGGAGAAATGATTGTTTACCTGCGTGCAACTGGAAACAAAGTTCCAGGTATGTATGGCCCTACTTACGAGGACAGTATAAAAGCTTAGTTAGCGTAAATGACATGGGACAATATCTATTCATAATTTCATTACTACTATTTTCGTGGCAGGCCCAACAAGGTCAATCTTCTACACCAGATATGTATACAGCGTCAAAGAAAGAAACAAAACATATCATAAAAAAAGAAGCAGAACTCCTTGAACATTTTGTAGACAGTACAAATATTGGAAGACCAAAAAAAAACAAATTCGAACTCTCACTTTTTAGAAATTCCGACAGCAGCTATGTTATCATTCATTTCTATGCGAAATCAAATCAAAATAAATGGTTACTAAAGCAAAAATTTAATTTCTCAGCAAATGATATCTCCGGTTGTTTTACAGAACTATCCGACTTCAACAATGATGGCTTTAAAGATGTTACCTATAAATCGGCCATTGCAGCGAGAGGAGCCAATGATGTCAGAAAACTTTTTATCTACGACAACAGCAAAAATCAGCTGATCTGCATCAAAAATTCCGAGAACTACCCTAACTTAATGTACAACAAAAAATTAAACTGCATAGACGCCTTTTTAGTCCATGGTGGCTCAACTACAGTATTTTTAAAAATCGAAAAAGATAGCCTTAGAGAGTTTGCCAGTGTAAATTTAGATGATAAAATAAATATCCAGCTTATAGATAAAAATGGAAACAGAAGATATTTAATAAAAAACAAGAAAAATACTTTTGATCTATATACCAGATTTAAAAACTTCAGCCCGCTGGAATAATTTCATTATGGTAATACCCTGATCCTTGATAGACATATTTATCCCACTATCTGTTGTTGAACAAACCTATAATTACTAAATTTGGCCCGCGTTGGAAAAATTGATGCCCTGTAAAATCGGGGCATTCAATACGATCAAATTAATACGTATAAAATAAATGGAAGAAAACGATTTTGTCTCAATTTGGCTGGAGGAAAGTGGAAACCCTGCAATTGAAGAGTTAACCAGAGTGAATCAGGAAGTTGCAAATAAAACAGCAAACTTTTTGTCAGAAAAAGGGCTCAATTCAACCGATCTTTCGGCTATAGTAGATATCAATCACGACGAAATTTCCAGGTGGCTAACTGGCAGGCATGCTTTCAGTATAAAAAAACTAAAAGAAATATCACAGACACTTACAGATCATAAAGAAAGCCCGATTCCATAAGGAATCGGGCTTTCTTTATTAAACATTGCAATTTTATCTAACCACTAAAGCTTTATCAATTAAGAAAGCCAGATTTGCACGGTGAGCTTTTGTTTGCTCATCTGTTGAAACCGCACCACCAAGCTGAGTTTTTATCTTTCTCAATGTATAAAGTGCCGCTGCTTTACTTGCATTATCATATCCAGCTGGAGCAGAAACAATACTTGCAGAAGCCTTTACAAATTCAGTTTGCAGATTTTGGCGAAACAAGTTCACATTTGTTTTAAGATCTGCTGCAAAAATATCGCTAGACAAATCATTCATTACATTTGCTACAGAATACGTATTACCATAAAGTCCACTGTTGTTGATTCTGCTCAAAGTAGTTGGATGCAAGAGCTGAGCCAGTGTATTCAACTGTATAGAGACAAAAATATTCTGAGGTTTAACGTCTTCAGTAGTACCAAAAAATCCAAATCCACGTCTTTGGACCTGAAGATAAGGAAATAGTGTTTTATCCGCCTCAAAAGCATCTGGAGCAAACACATATTTACCCAATAGCGCCATTGCTTTTTTCTGATAAGCCACAGGAACAGGCGTAAACGGCGCAGTCGTTGTCTTTTGTCCAACAAAACTTCTGTCCACATAAACACCACCAATATAACGACTTACTGCAGCAGCCATACCTAAACGCTGATTGTTAAGCTGCAGGTAACGCTGACGCAACTCCTGGTAACTCTGACCTGTTTTGCTAAAGCGCGATTTCAGCTTCGGCATCATCATGTTCACCAACTTAAACCTGTCTTCGCCATACGCAACCATATCATTGGTCTGGTCATTCACATTTACCCGAGGATCTATACCCCCGCCAGGGCTACGCATATCATCAGCATCGTTACCAAAAGCAAGTTGCGGATCAGTACTGCGGCTTAGAATTTTATTCAATCCAGCTTCTTCCTCCGCCTCACTAAACGGAGTATAACCATATTCAATAGCCCATAAATCATAAGGCCCCGCTTTAGTGGTATAATAATCACCCTGTTTGCTGCGATCACTGCTCACATTCACAGCCGGATAATCCATTACAGATCCCTGTAACCCAATTTTACGGGTAAGTGCTACATCATTCATCTGCACAGGGCTTAACATTTGACTGGCTTTCATATTATGATTAAGCCCCAGCGTATGGCCCATTTCATGCATGATCAGGTAATACAAAAACTGTTTGTGCATTTCACGCACGGTCTCCGCTCTTTTAGCCTCAGGCATGTCTGTATCAAGCGCTTCAATAGCCGTTAAACCAGCCTGGTACTGCAGACTTAATTCCTGCGCCAATGCACAAGAAGCCATATGGTTCTTATCAAAGCCATTCATCTGCGCTGACTTTCCAGCAACAGCTTCCGCAGGATTTTCCCAAGGCAGTTTTAAAGCCGAATTACCACCATTAAACAAATCATCGGTAACCACTGTACCCGCACCAGAACGCCATTCTACAGTAATATCAGCCCCTAAAATCTGGCCGGTTAAAGGATTATAAAAACTCGGACCGATAGCACCATAAGAAGGATAAGCTGAGGATACCCAACGAATTACATTATAGGAAATATCAGCTGGGTCCCAGGTCGCTGTATCAGGCATCTGTTTCATAACCACTGCATTTTTAAAACCAGCTTTCTCAAATGCTTCATTCCATTTCTCACCTGCCTCTTTTATAATCGGGCGATACTCCAATGGAGTCGTATTTTCAATCCAGAAAACAATCGGTTCAACCGGCTCACTCAACGCAGCAGATGGATCTTTCTTTTTAAGATTCCAGCGACTGATAAAATCTTTATACGGCGTTGGAGATAAAGAAGTCAGGTTATCTACTTCGCTACCAAAATAACCTACCCTTGGATCGTCACGACGCGGGCGGAAATCATTTTTAGGCACTTCAAGAAAAGAATGCTGCATTTTAACCCTTACATAACGGGCATCAGTAATGTCTTTTCCCCCACCATTCAGAGGCATAGGATTGTCATAAGCCAGCTCTACCACTACATCTGTATTTCCCGGAAATGAACGTATCTTCTGATATTTCGACTTAGAGGTATTTAAGTTCCCCAGATTAAACATGGCACCCGGAGGCAATGTTGGAGGGAAAACAGGCTTAACGGGATCTAATTTGTCTCCAAGAAAAAGTCCATCAACCGAAATCAAATATCCAAGAGAATCCTGCGCCGCAACTTTATCACTATAAAAAACAGCATCCGAAACATCAACATTGGCCGCTTTGCTTACAGGATTTGACTTATCGTGATAGAAGTTTGTGTTCCTTTGAAGCAACTCAATTTTATCATCAGATTTCTGAATATAAAATAACCAGGTGGTTCTGATCATATTCTGATTAAGGAACAAAGTGGTTGGCCCGCCCATCGAAAAACTCTGGTAAATATAATCTTTACCCAACTGATCTTTTTTAACATACATCTGAACACTACCAGTTATAGTATCTCTGTACATTGTAAAAAGACCGTCAATCTTCTTGCTAGATTTGATCTTATCGTTAATACTCGGTTTAGGAGGAGTTGCCTGAGCCTTCTTTAAAGAATCAGCCGCTAATGCCTTTTTCTTCTTTTGGGCAAAAGCCCCACTGGCCAAAAACAGAACCAGCGATAGCAGAGTAATGGTTTTTTTCATCTGGAATATAATTTGTTAGGTTTATGAATGAATCATATGTTAAGATCGTTTAACCCAGCAAATGTTACTGAAATTGTAACAATTATATTAATAGTCCTTGCAACTTTACCATCATTTGTATTTTACGTTTCGCCATAAATTTTGTATTTTTACGTAAGTTCAGTAATTTAAAAATATGTCAGATTTAGAGCTTGAGAATAAGCGCGAGAGATACTTGATTACAATAAGGAATCTAAGGGCGAAAAACTTCAGTAAAGATCTTCCTTTCCTTATCCTCTCAGATAGTCTTCCCGAGGGCCAGGTCTATAAGGAATTTGCAGATGGTCGCATTGAAATTCAAGAAGTTGCTTCTGCAGGAAAGAATTTCCGTACACGTGTAATTAAAGTTCTGAAGGGAATGCAAGCGGATAGCATTCGCAAATCTTATGGATTACTCTAAACCAACTCTTTTGGTTATCTCTAACTCGGGTATCGTTTGAGCTAGAACTTCAAGCCGAAGGGACTTCAAGAAAAGAGATAACCCCCATAGCAACTCGCATGATGGAGGAAAAGCTCTTTTTAGAGATGAAGAAGGCAATATCAAATAAAGAACATTTCGTTCTAGAGACGCCATTATCACATATAGCCAATACCGAACTTTCCAAAGAATTGAGCTCTATGATGGTATGCTGATACCAACTTTACTTTGTAGTCTAGACAACAATATCATAGAATATGTATCTCCCAAAGCATTGAAGAAAGCCTGGATCAAAAAGGGATTACCACTATTACACAATCAAATAAAAAGCCTAAAAATCAAATAGTTAATCAAAAAATAACTTATCTATTTGGATTCAAAAGTTCATACCAATAATGTGGAACAGCATCATAATCAAATACCTCCTTCTCCACAAAACCACATTTTTTCAGAACTTTCTGTGATTGCAAATTACCTGTATCCGCTATAGCATAAATTACAGGAAGATTAAGCTTATTAAAACCATACTCCACCACGGCCTTTGAAGACTCAGTAGCATAACCTTTTCCCCAAGCCTTTTTTATAAATCTATAGCCCAAATCATGATAGTCTTTACGGCCATTGGTTAAATCAGTAATTAATTTAAAACCTCCCCACCCTACAAAATCATCTGTTTCTTTTTCAATAATCGCCAAACGTCCAACTCCGTTGTCAATATATTGTTGCCTGATGAATTTTATAGCATCTTCTGCCTGCTGAATCGTTCTAATTGGATTTCGCCCCAAATACTGATGTACTTCAGGATCAGAATCCAAACTAAAAATACCTGCAACATCCGTATCTAATAATTCCCTAAAATAAAGCCGTTCTGTTTCAATAATCCTTGTCATATATATTCTAATGTCTGTTTCCCAACTTATGAATATTTAAGAACATTTACCAACAAAGCGAGTAGAGATTTTTTGAGTACTTATTATTATATTTAAGAATAAACCGGATGTTATGAAAAAGATTACATTGATCAGCTTGCTTTGTCTTGCCTTTTTATTGGGTTATGGACTTAGCCATTTTACCAGACCTGTCACTAGCGGACCGCGGGTAACCGGCATTGGCGGTATCTTTTTTAAAGCCAAGGATCCGGCAGCACTCAAGATCTGGTATGAAAAAAACCTGGGTATGCGTATGGTGCAAAGCGGCACTAACTTCGAATGGCATCAGGGTATGGACAGCACAAAAAAAGGCTTTACTTTGTGGGCACCCTTTAAGGAGACAACCAAATATTTCCAACCATCTGAAAAACAGTTCATGATCAATTACCGCGTGGAGGGCTTAGTTCAGCTATTGGCGAAATTGAAAGCAGGTACTTTACCGACTGATTCCGTTGAAAAAGCCAGCTATGGAAGCTTCGTACACCTCATGGATCCGGAGGGAAACAAGATAGAACTCTGGGAACCAAATGATGTAGAGTATTCAAAACTGGGAACTATCACAACCAAATAAACATCTGCAACTCAACTTATTCTTCTGATTTCAGCTTTAAATCTCCATAACTCACCAAGGTTGTATCACTTACCAAAAAAATATACGCAAATGCCAAAATGAAAATCATACCATAAAATAGTGATTTAATATAAGCTCCACCATACCTGCTTCAGGCCTGGTTGGGGTCTTCGCCTCAGATGCACTCCCTTAGATTGTATTAAAGTCACGAGATTGGATGAGCTTCATCATTTTTCCTACTGGCCAATGAACCTAAATTAGCATCATTCTATTAATCAACAAATGAAACAGGCTATGAAAGGCATCATCATCTATAAAGGGAAATATGGCGCTACCCGGCAGTATGCCATGTGGCTGAGCACCGCACTTTCTATCCCCGCCTCCCCGGCTGGTGAAGAAATAAACAAAGAACTGATCGATGCAGATTATATTATCATGGGAAGCAGCATTTATATAGGAAAACTGCAATTACGTAAATGGATAAGACAGCACCGGAATTTACTTATTGACAAAAAAATATTTCTTTTTCTAGTGGCTGGAACCCCCGTATCAGAAAAAGAGAAATTGCAACACTATATTAATTCGAATATAGAAGCCGAGATCAATGCCAGATGTACTTACTTCTTTCTTCCCGGTAAGCTCGAATTCAAAAAACTGTCTTTTTTAGACAAGATGCTTATGAAGATAGGCTCCAGGTTAGCTAAAGGCCGCGGAGAAAATATTGCGGTTACAGATTACAACAATGTGGAGGCTGTGCATCTTTCCCCGATCATTACAACCATCAATAAATTAAATGGCAGATAAACATAAAGTAACGTAGAAGTCAGCCAAAAAAGATACTTTTACGCTATGAAAAACTTCAGCACATTACTATCTGCCGCCATTATATTAACTCTTTCATCTTGCGGAATGAACAACAATACTGCAAAAAACAGTACAAGTGCAGTGAATTCGTCGGCTACCGCTGCCACTGATCCCAAAGCTGAAAAAGGGTTATTTGCAAAGATGTCGGTGAAAGACACCATTAAGGCTGGCGAGTTGGTACAGCTGAAATTCACAGTCTACAATAATGCCGATACTACACAGCATTTTTGCAAATGGCATACGCCTTTTGAACCATTCATAAGCAAATACCTGGATGTGAAATCAGAGTCTGGTGAAGAAGTGAACTACAAAGGTGCAATGGCAAAACGAGTGATGCCACCACCGGCCAGCAGTTATATGGCTGTAAACGCTAAAGACAGCGTTTCTACTACTGTTGATCTTTTAAAAGGATATGACATCAGCAAACCTGCTAAGTACACCATTACCTATGTTGGTCAAAACATGAGCGGCCTCATTGTTAAAGACAGTATCTCTTTCGTTTACGCTAAATAGTATAAAATAGAGGATAGCCAAGAAATTTCAGAATAAATGAAAATTCTTTCCCTATCCAATCCGGTCTGCACCCAAGAAAATATGTTTTGCTGATGAGCCTCAGGACCTGTAAGGTCCAGCGATTTCAGAAAACATATTTTCCCTTTTCTTGAACTCGACAGGTCTTATTAGCGGTAATTTTTCTTATTTCCTCGTCAGTCTATATCTTAAATGAGTGGTCAAGTCTGACGGTATAACTTCAACAATCTGAAGATCATATTTGTCTTTGTCAATACCCTCAAACAACCGGATTCCTCTTCCTAAAAAAACAGGAGCAATATGAATAAAAAATTCGTCCACAAGCCCTGCATTGAGAAATTGCTGAATAGTATTCGCACCACCCTGTATCCTGATGTCCTTTCCCTTAGCAGATAGCCTTGCCTTTTCTAATGCACTTTGTATTCCGTCATTGATAAAATAAAAAGTTGTTGTTCCCTTTTGAACCCAGGGCTCACGTTTTTCATGTGTCAGAACATACACATCCGCTTTATATAGATCTTCTTTCCAATGAACCTCACCCTCCTCAAACATTCGTTTCCCCATAATGTAAGAACCTGTTCTTGCAAACACATCATCAATTAATTTACTGTCTGCACCATACTCTTCACCACCTTCCATATTGACGTGTTTCCAAAATGCTTTCTGTTTAAACATCCAGCCATGGATTTTTGGTGAAACCCCACCCATTGGGTTACTTGGGCTCCTGTCATCGCCTGCGAAAAAGCCGTCAAGTGATATTGCGCAATCAAAGATAATTTTGCTCATGATTTTGATTTATTTATTGTTCTTCAACAGAATTATTATCCAATACCAAATTAGGCAATTTTGCCTTAAAAAATGGAAAAGTAGTTTTTAAAACATCTTCTTCATATTGGCCCATCTAACTTCAGCAACACTGATCAGATTTTTCTTTAAATTTACCACCTTAAAATGGGCAATTCTTTTTGATGATTAAATCTATTAGACGACTACATGCCAAATTGATCGGTAATAACGCTTGCACAACGCTCCAGGCCAGGATATTTCATGAAGTCAGTGTAATTGCTATGATTGGCCTGCCCTTAGCATTAGTGGTCAATCTTTTCATAAAAGTACCATTGGTTAACGCAGCACTTTCTGTGGCCTGGATCATGATCGTAGCGATGTACATCAATTCCAGATATTTTGGACGTTTAAGACTAAGCTTTATTTTATTTAACGCCTGTACATCTGTCATGCTGGTGTTTAATTACTTTATCAATTCAGGAATACATGGTCCTACCTTAATACTGTTCCTCCTCTCCCTGGTTTTTACCTTGTCTGTAATGCCTACCCGGCAATATATATTTTGGATACTGATCAATGTGGCTTTCGTTGGCGGATTATTACTGGTTGAGTATTACAACACCGACTATATTAAAGTCACCTATGCAGAGCGCAGCGATTTGTTCCTGGACATAGCAACAACCTATTTCTCTGTTGTCGTATGTATAGGCGCAGTGCTATCTTACCTCATCAACAGCTATCAGCGGGAAAAGAACAATGCATTAACGGCCTCCCTCGCATTAAAAGAAGCCAACGACTCCAAAACCCGGCTGTTATCTATTTTGTCTCATGACCTCCGTTCCCCGCTTAATTCTATTGCCAGTTTCCTGGAAATACTGCATGAATATGGACTATCAGACGAAGAGCGCCGCTTTTTAGAGAAAAACCTGCTCAATGAGACCAAAAACACGCAGGTAATGCTGCACAATTTGTTGAACTGGACAAAATCGCAAATGGATGGCGGCACCACTGTAAATATGATCAGATTGAACTTGTCTGAAGTGGTATCGACTTGCCTGCTTGTACAACAGGCATCAGCAGAGATAAAAGCCATCACCATCACCGTGAATATTGACCCTTCGACTGAGCTCAATGCAGACCTGGACATGCTGAAGCTCGTGATCAGGAACCTGATCAATAATGCAATAAAGTTTACACCCACTGGCGGGGAAATCCAGATATACAGTTCTTATGTGCCTGGTTATGTCAGGTTGCACATCGCGGATAATGGGGTGGGCATCCCCCCAGAAAGGCAAAAGGAACTTTTTAAGCTGAATGCAACATCTACTTATGGCACAAGTAATGAAAAAGGCGTTGGGCTGGGCTTAATCTTATGCAAAGAGTATACAGAAATGCAGAAAGGCCGGATCAGCTTTAACAGTATACCTGGCAAAGGAACAACCTTCATACTGGAGTTTTCAGATGCCCATGCCGACTTACATGCAAACTCAAATAAAACGTTAAGCACAACAGACTCCTAGCTTGCTGCATCGTATAGTTACCATTAAAGGAAAATATGATCTTACATAACTTTATACTAATGCCTGGATTTCCTCCACAGAAAGTTTAGAATATCTGGCAATCTTTTCTAAAGATTCTCCATCAGCAAGCATTTCAATTGCCATTTCCCTTTTTTCCTGCTCTGCTTTAGCACGTTCCAGTTCCGCACCGATTTCAATACCACGTTGTTCACCCTGTTTCTGTCCTATTTCAATACCCTGCTTCTGCCCACGCTGCACTCCCCTCAACTCCGCAGACTCAAGAGCACTATAATTATCACGCTTAATCTTTAAACTTTCCTGGTACGCATTCATATCTTCCGGGCTTAAATTAATGACCTCTGCCAATTGGTATAACTCTCTAAAAACCTTTTTCTTACGCAAAGGTACTGGAATTTCATCTAATATTTCCATATTCCTTAAAGAGTACAACCAACCATCCTCATTAGTTTTCAATTCA
>Ga0157370_10000484_pt1 | contig 49539 bp, 47 predicted proteins | sample C35metaG_FD_113463 | JGI IMG/M metagenome (GOLD analysis project Ga0157370, IMG submission 113463) | Corn rhizosphere microbial communities from Kellogg Biological Station, Michigan, USA - C3-5 metaG | ecosystem: Host-associated > Plants > Roots > Rhizosphere > Soil | place: USA: Michigan...
GCTGTCCAGCGCGCAGACTTTGACGATGCGCAGGGGCTTGCCTCGACCTTCAAGGGTGCCGATACCGTCCTAATTATTTCGACCGATGAATTGACGGCCGACGGGCACCGGCTCCGACAGCACCGCAACGCGGTAGAGGCAGCTGTCGTCGCGGGTGTTCAGCGCATCGCCTACACCTCGCTGCCGAATCCGACGGCATCGCCGCTGAGCTTCGCACCCGATCACGCCCTGACCGAGCAGGCTATCGCCGAAACGGGATTGCCGTCGCTGGTTTTCCGGAACGGCTGGTATCACGAAAACTTGCTCATGGGACTTCCTTCCGCTTTGCAGAGCGGGCACTGGTATACGGCGTCCGAAGGGGCGAAAACGGCCTACGCCGCGCGCGATGAGATGGCCGAGGCCATCGCGGCCGCCCTTGCCAATCCACCTGCCGGCAGTAAGACCTACACGCTGACGGGATCGGAGGCACTTTCCGTGGATGCGATCGCATCGTTGGTCCGCGATGCCACCGGGCGCCCGCTGGAAGTCGTCAACGTGACCGACGAGCAGCTCGCGCAGGGCCTTGCCGCCGCCAACGTGCCGCAAGCGATCGTCAAACTGCTCGTGTCAGTCGAAGCGGCCGCGCGGTCGGGCAGTCTGGCTACGGTTACGGGCGATCTGGAGTTTCTGATCGGTCGACCGGGCAAGTCTCTCGCAGCATTTATCGAAGGAAGTGCGGCGCTGCGGAGCTAAGCGGCGTGCCAGCGCAAGGATCATCGGATGACTCCGACGGGGAGCATCGGCCGAAGCACGAAGGCGTTTGTCCGTCATGTGACATTGGCGGGCAAGCGCACTCCACCTGCGATTGCTAAAATGGCCGTATGCAACGCATTGATCCCTCAGCCTTCCGCCTCACCGTCGCTCCCATGATGGACTGGACGGACCGTCATTGCCGGTACTTTCATCGTCTGCTGTCTCCCCATGCCCGCCTGTACACCGAGATGGTCACCAGCGCGGCCCTGGTGCGCGGCAATCAGCTACGTCTCCTGGAGCACAGTCACGAAGAGCACCCCGTGGCGCTCCAGCTCGGTGGCAGCGACCCGGTCGAGCTGGCGAAGGCGGCGATCCTTGGCGCGCAAGCGGGGTATGACGAGATCAACCTCAACGTCGGTTGCCCCTCGGATCGGGTCCAGTCCGGCAAGTTCGGGGCGTGCCTCATGCGCGAGCCGGACCTGGTCGGCGAATGCGTCCGGGCCATGGCGGAGGTCGTGGATGTCCCGGTCACCGTCAAATGCCGCATCGGCGTGGACGACCAGGACGAATACGCCGACCTTCAGCGTTTCGCCACCACGATGGTCGAGGCCGGCGTGGGCGTTCTCGTGGTGCACGCGCGCAAGGCCTGGCTGGAGGGCCTGAGCCCGAAGGAAAACCGGGAAATTCCGCCGCTGGACTACGAGCGGGTCTACCGGCTGAAGCGCGAATTCCCCGACCTGACCATCGTCATCAACGGTGGCATCACCACGGTCGAGGCGGTGCGTGAGCACCTTGCCCATGTGGACGGGGTGATGCTTGGCCGTGCCGCCTACCATGATCCGTTCGTGCTCGCCCGGCTGGAGTCGGACCTCTACGGCGCGGCGCTGCCGGACCGGGCGGATGTGCTCGATCGCATGCGCATCTATATAGAGGCGGAACTGGCCCGGGGCACCCAGCTCAAGCACATCACCCGGCACATCCTCGGCCTGTTCCAGGGGGAGCCGGGCGCGCGCGGATTCCGTCGCCAGCTGAGCGAGGGATCGCACCTGCCGGGAGCCGACTGGGGCCTCATCGAGTCCGCGATGGCACCCTTGCGGCAAGCCGCCTAGGTTTCGTTCAGCTTCAGGCGGGGCGCCCCTCGGCATGATCGGTCGACTACTGCCCGTCGTGCTGCCCGCGCCAGACATGAAAATCACGTTTCGTCCGCTACTTTTCGCCGCGCTCTGCGTCAGTTTGCCCGTGGCCGCCCAGGCGGACCAGTCGCTGACGCTGGAGCAAGCCGTGAGCAAGGTCCAGAAGGACACCGGGGGAAAAGTGCTGTCGGCGGATACGCGACTCGTAGAGCGCGGCCGGATCACCGAATACCGGGTCAAGGTCCTTACGCTGGACGGTCACGTCCGCGTGGTGCCCGTCCGAACCGAAACCGCCAAGCCCCTGGACGTCAGTGCCGGGGACAACAAGGAGAAACATTGATGCGCATCCTGCTCGTTGAGGACGAGGCCCCGCTTCGCGAGACCCTCGCCGCGCGGCTGAAACGTGACGGCTTTGCCGTCGATGCCGCCCAGGACGGCGAAGAGGGCCTGTATCTCGGTCGCGAGGTCCCCTTCGACCTGGCCATCATCGATCTGGGCCTGCCCAAGCTGTCGGGCATGGATCTGGTCAAAGCCCTGCGCGAGCACGGCCAGCGCTATCCCATCCTCATCCTCACGGCGCGTGGCAGCTGGCAGGACAAGGTCGAAGGCCTCAAGCACGGCGCCGACGACTACCTGGTCAAGCCCTTCCACGTCGAGGAACTGCTGGCCCGTATCAATGCGCTGGTTCGTCGTGCGAGCGGCTGGTCCAAGCCGGTCCTCGCCTGCGGCCCGATCAAGCTCGACACCACGGCGCAGACGGTCACCGTCGAAGGCCGTCAGGTCGACCTGACCAGCTACGAGTACAAGGTGCTCGAATACCTGATGCTGCATGCGGGCGAGCTGGTCTCCAAGGCCGACCTGACCGAGCACATCTACCAGCAGGATTTCGACCGCGACTCCAACGTGCTGGAGGTCTTCATCGGCCGCCTGCGCCGTAAGCTGGATCCCGAAAGCGCGCTCAAGCCGATCGAGACCGTCCGCGGTCGCGGCTATCGTTTCGCGATTCCGCGTAACGAAGCGGACGAAGACTGAGCGAACCGTGGACGGTGCAGCAAAGTCGCTGCGCCGTCCCGAGGTAAGCTGGACGCATGGATAACGCTCCACCGACCAAACGCCGGCCGCTGTCGCTGGCCGCGCGCGCGGCGTTGGCGACGGGCTTCGCGCTGGCTGCCTTTCTGGGCCTGACGGGCCTGGCGCAGAACAAGGCCAACTACGCGTCCGAGCTGTCGGCCATGCACGACCGGCTGCACAACTACGCCATCGCCTATATCACCGGCACCGACATCACTCGCGCCGGCAAGGTCACCACGCCCGACAGCCAGCCTCATCCCGATTTCTCACGGCCGGGCTCGGGCCTATACGCGATCATCGTCGGCAACGACGGTTTCCGCTGGGAGTCGTCCTCCGCGCTGGGCCGCGACTTCGACTTCGTGCGCATGCTCTCGCCCGGCGAAACCGCCTTCGAGCCAGTGGAGACGCGCAGCGGCAAGCTCTACGTTTTCAGTTACGGCGTGTCGCTGGACAGCACCGACAAGCGCAGCGTGCCGCTGACGTTCGCCATGGCGCAGACGGAAGATCAGTTCGAGCGGCAGGTGGCGACCTACCGTCGGACGCAGTTCCTCTGGTTGGCCATGCTCGGCATGATGCTCATGCTGCTGCAGCTGTTCCTGCTGCGCTGGAGCCTGCTGCCGTTGCGCCGTGTATCGAGCGATCTCGCGCATATCGAGCGCGGCACGCGCGACCACCTCGACGGCCCGTATCCGATGGAACTGACGGTGCTCACCAAGCGTCTCAATGCCTTCATCGACAGCGAGCGCGAGCAGCGTACGCGCTATCGCGACACCCTGGCCGATCTGGCGCACAGCCTGAAAACCCCGCTGGCCGTCGTGCGCTCGCAACTGGAAAACGAAGCCGACGCACGTTCGCTGCGTGGAGACATTCTCGAGCAGGTGCGCAAGATGGACGAGCTGGTCGCTTACCAGCTGTCGCGCGCGGCCACCTCCGGTCGTCGCACCATCGCCTCGGTCGAGCCGATCGCCGGTCATGCGGAAGATCTGGTGCAGAGCCTGGAAAAGGTCTACGCCGCAAAGAACGTGCTGTGCGAGTTCGAGATCGAAGACGGTGTCTCTTTCCCGGGCGAGCAGGGCGACCTGCTGGAGCTGATGGGCAACCTGGTCGAGAACGCCTTCAAGTGGGCCTCGCATCGCGTCCTGCTCACCGCGCGTTCCGTGGCGAAGGTGCGCGGACGCGCGGGTCTCGAACTCATTGTCGAAGACGACGGCCCGGGCATTCCGGACGAAAAGATCGAGAAGATCCTGCAACGTGGCGTGCGCGGCGATGAGCGCGTGCAGGGCCACGGTATCGGGCTGTCGATCGTGCAGGACATCGTCAAGGCTTACCAGGGCGAGCTGCACGTCGATCACTCGGAAGAGCTCGGTGGCGCACGTTTCAGCGTGCGTATTCCGCCCGCCTGAGGATCGTCAGTCCGCGGGCGAAGGTCCGTAATAGGCATCGAGCAGGCGCGCCACGTCCGGCTCCGCCTCACGCAGCAAGGCGGGCTGCGAGAAATGCATTTCGCTTGTCACCGCGAAATATTCTTCCGGCGCTTCCGCCGCATAGGGATCGATCGCCGTCTTGCGTCGACGACCCACCGCCTTCGACAGTCGTTCGAAGCCCTGTTGCATGCTGCCGATCCATTCGCGCCGGTTGATGCCGCCTGGTAGCGGCGGCACGCCATTGGCGGGGCCGGCGAGCATGTCCAGCTTATGGGCCATTTCGTGGATCACCACGTTGACGCCATCCCACGGTGCTTCGAGATCCAGCGCTACGTCAGCCAGCGAAAGGATCATCGGGCCGCGCTCCCACGCTTCGCCGATCAGCGTGTCGTCGCTCTCGGTGATCACGCCGGTGGGTGCGTCATGGTGACTGCGACGGACGTTGAATTCGCCGGGGTAGACCAGGATATTGGTCCAGCCTTTGAAGACCTTCGGGCCGTGCGGCAGGGCAGGGAGGCTGGCCTGCATGGCGATAGCCAGACGCCAGAAATCATCCAGCGAGGCGTCGCCCAGCGCGTGGAATCGCTTGGTGTGGAGAAAAGACGCAGCGAGTTGGCGCAGGTAGTGGGCTCGCGGCGCGTCCAGCGCGTTCGCCAGCGGAACGCGGGTCAGCGCGTGTGCCCAGAGTGTGTCGTCGATGGGCGGGACGGGGGCGCGAAAACGCGCAAGCAACGACTGGAAAACGCTCACACGACGGCCGGCGGATTCTTAGAAGATCGACCCGGGAAGCATGGACTGCCAGGTCGGCCCCGCGCCGTGACCGCTCGAAGAGCCATCATGCATATCGGCGTCGGCCTCGACGGGGGGTGGCATGGGCGCCTGACCCGGGCTGGCCTGCGCGTTATTGACCTGCCTCGCGGTGGTTACGTCGCCACTGCCGCTGTCGCGGCTGCTCTGGCTGGAACTGGAGCGCGAGGTGGATCCGGCATCGAACGACGACGACACCGACCGGCCCAGCGAAAGCAGGCTGTTGGTCACGCTGACGTCGGAAGCGGCGGCGGTGCCGATGGCACCGACGAGGCACAGACATCCGAAGATGTAGGGTCTGGCGTTCATCGGTATACCCCGTGGGCCCCGGACGTGCCGGGGGACCGACCGATCCTCTCAGATATTTCGAAACGGTGCCAGTGCTGGAGGTGTGTCATCGGGCTCTGCGGCGCCATGCGGGCGAAATCCTCGCGGCTGCCCTAGAATTACCCGATGCCCCGGCTCTCCCTCCCCCTGACACCGGCCGCCTGACGGCCTCACGGCAGCCCATGCTCGCACGCGACCTCCTGGAAGCCCTTGCCGGCGGCGATGCCGTGTCCGGCGCCACTCTGGCCCGTCAGGCCGGTGTGACCCGTGCCGCCGTCTGGAAACAGATCGAGTCGCTACGTCTGAAAGGCGTGCCCGTCGAAGCGAAGGTGGGCGGCGGCTACCGGCTTCCGTGGGCGACCGAGCTGCTCGACGGTCAGCGCATCCGCACGGCGCTCGAGCCTGCGGTTTCGTCGCGCGTGGGCATGCTCGAGGTGCACTGGGATATCGACTCCACGTCCAGCGAGCTGGCGCGGCGTATTCCCACGCTGGACGACCTGGCTTTCGTCATGGCCGAAGCCCAGTCGGCAGGGCGCGGGCGGCGTGGCCGGACCTGGCTCTCGCCGCCGGGCATGAATCTCTACCTGTCGGTGCTGAAGCGTTTCGACTCGGGGTTCGCGTCGTTGTCGGGCCTCTCGCTGGCCGTGGGTGTCATGCTGATCCGCGCGCTGGACGACCTCGGCGTCCGCACGGCCGGGCTCAAGTGGCCCAACGATGTGCTGGCGGGTCAGGCCAAACTGGCTGGCATCCTGGTGGAGCTGTCCGGCGAGTACTCCGGTCCCTGCGCGGCGATTATCGGCGTCGGTCTCAACATCCGGCTCCCGGACACCCTGCACGAGCGTGCGGGACAGCCGATCACCGACCTGGCGGAACTCACTGGCGGCCAGCCGCCGGGACGGAATCGCGTCGCCACGGCGGTCGTGTCCGCGCTTGCGGAGGGGCTGCTCGCCTTCGAGCGACATGGCTTCGCGGCCTTCGCCGACGAATACGCGGCCAACGACCTGTTGCGCGACCAGCCACTGCGCGTCATCGATCCTCGCGGCGAGTACAACGCCACCGGAGAGGGTGTCGACGAGCGCGGTGCCTTGCGTGTGCGTCGTGCCGACGGCCAGTCCGTGACCGTCGATAGTGCGGATGTCTCCGTCCGCAGGAGTGGCGCGTGATTCTTCTGCTCGACCTCGGCAACACGCGACTGAAATTCGCTCTGCTCGATGGCGCCGAATTCAGTCATCGCGGGGCCTTTGGCTGGGATGCGGATATCGCGCACGAACTGGCGACGTTGTGGGCGTCCTGGCCGGCGCCGGTTCGGGTCGTCGGTGCGTCGGTAGTGGATCCCGCCCGGGAGACGGCGGTCGCCGTGGCGGCGCAGAAGGCGTTCGGCCTTTCGCCGGTCTGGGTCCGTACGCCTGCGCAAGCCTGCGGCGTCACCAATGCGTATGCCGAACCTCATCGTCTCGGCGTAGATCGCTTCCTCGCTCTGGTCGATGCGCACGCGGCGGGTCGCTCGCCCTGCGTCCTCGCCAGCGTCGGCACGGCCCTGACGCTCGATGCGCTGGATGCCGATGGCAGGCACCTCGGCGGATGGATCGCGCCGGGGCCGCTGCTGATGCAGCAATCCGTACTGGGCGCGACCGTGCAGGTGCGCCCCGGTGGCGCAGGTGCGGTACGCGACCTTGCCGATAACACCGCCGACGGTCTGGCATCGGGCTGCTGGCAGGCCTGCGCCGCGTTGGTCGATCGCTTTGTCGAGCGTTCGGCACCCCTGCTTGGCGGCCACCCGACGGTGACCCTCGGCGGCGGCGATGCGGGTGTACTGGCGCCGTTGCTCGAGCGCGAGGTGCTGCTCGTGCCCGACACCGTCCTTCGGGGTCTGGCCGTCTGGGCCAAAGCACACACCGAGACCGCCAAGATCGCCTAGAATCCGGACGCCGCCGGTTCTTACAGGGGAACGCGAGCAGGCCCCACCGTAAGCCCAAGGCCACCATGCTGCTGCGTTTGTTCTTCGTCTTGCTGATCGCCCTCAATATCGCGGTAGCCGCGTGGCTGCTGCTGGGCGATACCGGTAAGCACGCGGTGGATCCCACCGACAGCGGCGTGCCCCGACTGAAATTGCTGGCCGAAGTGCCCGCGGCCGCGAGCACGGCGTCCGCGACCGTTGCGGGGCGCCCGGGTGCGGCCCTCACGACCACGTCCAGCATGGCGGCACCAGCACCGGCACCGGCACCGGCCGCTGCTGCAGCGCCAGCGCCACCGGCGACGGCTGCAAAGAGCACGCCGGGCATATCAGCCCCCGCGACGCCGGTCTCCGGCAGCTCGGCGACAGCGGCGCTGGCTGCCGCCGCGGCGAAACCGGCACCCACGGCGCCCAGGGCGGCGGTGGATACCGCGCCGACACAGCCCGACGCGCCGACCAGTCCCCGCCGCAGCTACAAATGCCTGGCCATCGGTCCCTTCGCCAATCAGGTCGACCTGCGCACCGCGCGTACGGCCATCGCGCCGCGCACGGTCCGCAGCCGCCAGCGCCAGGAGACGACCAGCGAATCCCGCGGCTGGCGCGTCTTCCTTCCTTCGCAGTCGACACGCGAACTGGCGCTGGCCCAGGCCCGTCGGCTCGAAGCGAAGGGCATCAAGGATTATTTCGTCGTGACGGCCCAGGGGGAGTTGCAGAACTCGGTCGCCCTGGGCCTGTTTCATGATCCCGCCAACGCACGCAAGCGCCGCGACGAAGTCGTTGCCGCCGGGTTCCCCGCGCGGATGAGTGAGCGTACGGAGACGACGCCGGTCTGGTGGCTGGACGTCGTGGTCCCCGACGACGGTGGCGCGGACCTTCGCCGCAACCTGCGCAATCCGGCCGTGAGTGCTCGACCGACGGGCTGCTTCTGATAAACTTCGCGACTTCGCCGGCATAGCTCAGTTGGTAGAGCAACCGCCTTGTAAGCGGTAGGTCCCCAGTTCGAATCCGGGTGTCGGCACCATCGGATGATCAACCATCCGTCGAGCGCGTCAGTGTTTCCCACGTCGTCATGTCGTCCGCCATCGCCTCGAGCTTGTCGCGGACCAGAGCCAATGCATCGCTGCCGAGCAGGAGATGCGCTGGCGGGGCGGGCAACTCGACAAGGGCGAGCATCGCCTTCGCCGCCTTTGCGGGATCGCCGAGCTGCTTGCCGCTTTTCTCCTGGCGTGCCTGCCTGATCGGATCGAACGTCGCGTCGTAGTCCGGAATGCTGCGCGGTGAACGCTGCATCGACCGGCCCGCCCAGTCGGTACGGAAGCTGCCGGGTGCCACGGCGGTGACATGGACGCCGAAGGGGCTCAGTTCCTTGCCCAGCACCTCACTGATGCCTTCCAGAGCGAACTTGCTGCCGCAGTAGTAGGCGATGCCCGGCATCGTGATGAAGCCGCCCATCGAGGTGATGTTCACGATGTGGCCGCGGCGACGTTCGCGAAACCGTGGCACGAAGGCCTGCGTGACCGCCACGGCACCGAACACGTTGACCTCGAACTGTCGGCGCATCTCATCGAGCGGCGATTCTTCGAAGATCCCTTCGTGCCCGTAACCGGCATTGTTGACGAGAACATCGACCGGTCCGAAGCGCGCTTCCGCGTCGGATACGACAGCGGGAATCGCGTCGATATCGGTGACGTCGAGAAGCATGCCGTGGGCGCGCGTCTCGTCGAGCCCTTCGAACGCGCGGCGCGCCTCGTCGTTGCGCACGGTGCCGATCACGCGATGGCCGGCAGCGAGGGCCTCGCGGGCAAGGGCCTCGCCGAAACCGCTGCTGACACCCGTGATGAAAAAGGTCTTGGTGGACATGAATGGTCTCCTGGTCAGGTACGGGGCCCATGCTAGGCTCGATCCCCCTTGCCTCCCATGGCCTGGGATATTGCGTGCTTGCCTGATCCTATGAGTGGCGATTGCCGGGACAGGCGTTAAGGCGGACCATGTCGGCATGGATTCCCACCTCCGACGCCGCATGATCGACCTGCTTCGCGAGCTCGCACCCGCGGAGGGTTACACCCTGACGCCACTGGCCGACGTGCGTCTCCTGCGGTCCGACCGGCCGCTGAGTCGTACGCCCGTGCTCTACGAACCCGGCATCGTCGTGGTGGTGCAGGGGCGCAAGCGGGGGCTGCTCGGTGACGAGGTCTTCGTCTACGACGCCGAGCATTACCTCGTGGTTTCGGTGCCCGTGCCCTTCACGATGGAGACCGATGCGTCCGCCGACGAGCCGTTGCTGGCGATCTACTTTCGCCTCGATCACGGGATGGCGGCCGACCTGTGCATGCGGATCGACGAACGACAGGGATCGTCCACCGCGTCTCCGCGAGGGCTGTATGCCTCGCCGATGGAGGACGCACTCGCGGTATCCGTGCTTCGTCTGCTCGAAGCGTTGGCCAGGCCACCGGAAGCCGACATCCTGGGCCCGGCGCTCGTGCGCGAAATCTACTACCGGATACTGTCCGGTGCGCAGGGCGGGTCGTTGCGCGCCGCGCTGGCGCAGCAAGGCAAGTTCGGCATGGTGGCGAGAGCGATACGGATGATCCACAGCCGCTACCGCGATGCGCTGAGCGTCGATGAACTGGCTGACGAAGCGGCCATGAGCGCGCCGACGTTTCATGCCCACTTCCGCGCGATGACCGGGACGTCGCCCATGCGCTACGTGCAGTCCACACGGCTGCATCAGGCACGTCTGCTCATGCTTCGCGAGCACGCGACAGCAGCGGCGGCGGCAACGGCGGTAGGTTATGAAAGCGCGTCGCAGTTCAGTCGCGAGTTCAAGCGCCTGTTCGGCAGGCCACCGGTCGAAGAGGTCGAGCGCCTGAAGCGGAACTTCGCGCTGCCCGCGGCCATGACTCCGTCGCCTTACGTCTCATCGCATTGACCGGAGGCCTGTCGGTCTTCACATGCCCTGACGCGCTGCAACGTGGGTGTTTTAAAGGCCCGTGTAAACTTGCCGGATGCTGAGTACATCCCGATGAGTCCCACCACCCGTTCGGTTGCCCTCGTGGGCGCCCCCACCGATATCGGCGCCGGCCACCGTGGCAGCTCCATGGGCCCCGAGGCCCTGCGCGTCGCCCGTCTGGCCGAGCGCCTGGCCAGGCGCGGCATGCATGTCGTCGATCGCGGCAATCTGGTCGGCCCCCTGAATCCGTGGGAGCCCCCGGTGGACGGTTATCGCCACCTCGATGCCGTCGTGGCCTGGAACACCGCGGTGCACGACGCGATCCATGCCGCGCTCACCGAGGGGCACCTGCCGATCATGCTCGGCGGTGACCATTGCCTGGCGATCGGCTCGATTTCCGCCGTGGCGCGTCACTGCCGTGACACGGGCAAGAAGCTTCGCGTGCTCTGGCTCGACGCCCACGCGGACTTCAACACCAGCCAGATCACCCCGTCCGGCAACATCCACGGCATGCCCGTGGCCTGCCTGTGCGGCTACGGCCCAGACGTCCTGACCCATATCGGCGGCACGGTGCCGGCCACCTCGCCGGACGTCTTCCGCCAGATCGGCATCCGCTCCGTGGACGAGGGCGAAAAGCGTTTCGTCCACGAGGTGGGCATCGACATCTACGACATGCGTTACATCGACGAGATCGGTATCAAGGCCGCGATGGAAGAGGCCCTGTCGGGCGTCGACGAAGACACTCATCTGCACGTGAGCTTCGACGTCGACTTCCTCGATCCGTCGATCGCCCCCGGGGTAGGCACCACGGTACGCGGAGGACCCAACTACCGCGAAGCCCAGCTGGTGATGGAGATGATCGCCGACACCGGCCGGGTAGGTTCTCTGGACATCGTCGAACTGAATCCGGCCTTCGACAAGCGCAACAGACCGCAAAGCTGGCGGTGGACCTGGTGGAATCGCTGTTCGGTAAATCCACCCTGATGCGCTGATCGCGGCGACGCGTCGCAGGCCCGGGTCGCCCCCGGGCCGCCTCGCGGGCTACACTCGGACGGTTATCGTCTGTAGCTCATAAGGTTCCTATGCACACCCGCGTCCTCACCGGCATCACCACCACTGGCACGCCGCATCTCGGCAACTTCGTCGGTGCGATCCGCCCGGCCGTGCTGGCCAGCAAGGATCCGAACGTCGATGCGTTCTACTTCATGGCCGACTACCACGCTTTGATCAAGAGCGACGACGCCAACCGCGTCGAGGCGTCCCGTCTGCAGATTGCCGCGTCGTTCCTGGCCGCGGGTCTGGATCCGGATGTCGCCACGTTCTACCGGCAGTCCGATATTCCTGAAGTTCCGGAGCTGATGTGGCTGCTGACCTGCGTGACGAGCAAGGGTCTGCTCAACCGTGCGCATGCTTATAAGGCCGCCGTGGACCGCAACATCGAGCAGCAGGAAGATGCGGACGCCGGCGTCACCGCGGGCCTCTACATGTACCCCGTGCTGATGGCGGCGGACATCCTCGCGTTCAACGCGAACAAGGTGCCGGTCGGCCGCGATCAGATCCAGCACATCGAAATGGCGCGCGACATCGCGCAGCGCTTCAACCATACCTACGGGCGCGAGTTTTTCGTGATGCCCGAGGCGCACATCGAAGAGCAGGTGGCGACCCTGCCGGGCCTGGATGGTCGCAAGATGTCCAAGAGCTACGACAACACCATTCCGCTGTTCGAGGGCGGCACGAAGGGCATGCGCGAGGCGATCATGAAAATCGTCACCGATTCGCGTGCGCCGGGTGAGCCGAAGGACAGCGCCAACTCCGCGCTGTTCACCATCTTCAAGGCGTTCGCCACACCGGCGGAGACGCAGGCCTTCGAAGAAGCCCTGCACGGCGGTATCGGCTGGGGTGAGGCCAAGACGGTGCTGTTCGAGCGCGTCGAGGCCGACGTCGCGCCGATGCGCGCGCGTTACGAAGACCTGATGGCCCGCCCTGACGACATGGAGGACATCCTTCTTGCCGGTGCGGCCAAGGCACGCGCCATCGCCGGTCCGCTGGTGGAGACGCTGCGCGAGGCCGTCGGCCTGCGTAACGCGCGGCATCGTCGGAAGGTGGCTGATGAGCCGGCCGCTGCGGCTGCTCCGGCTGCCGCGCCGAAAGCGAAGCCGCCGCGTTTCGCCAGCTTCCGGGAGGATGACGGCAGCTTCCGTTTCCGCCTGTTCGGCGCGGACGGCGAAGAGCTGTTGTTGTCACGGTCCTTCGCCGATCCCAAAGCCGCGGGGACGCTGCGCCAGACGCTCGCTACGCTGGGTGGCGCTCAGGCCGCGCTCGAGTCGCAGGGCGACCGTATCGTTCTGCTGGTCGACGGCGCGGTCGTCGCCGAAGGCCAGTCGTATCCGGATGAGGCGGCTCGCGCCGCCCTCGTCCTTCGCCTGCGTACGGCACTCGACGTGCTTGCCGCCGTGACGGCGGACGAAGCGGCGGCTAAAGCCGCGAACAAGGCGGCGGGCTGAGGCATGGTCCATCCCGGCGACATCGGGCAAGGCGTCTGACGCATGCGCTATCTCGCGCTCATGCTGCTGGCGCCCTGGCTGATCGTCCTGGGCTGGGCGTACTGGCGCTATCCGAAGTCGCTGCTGACCAACGGCACGCGGCGCAGCTTCGATGTGCTGGCGTTGCTAGCCGCCGTGACCGCGGCGATCCAGTCGGCGTTGATCGCTTTCGACGCCGTGGAGTTGCCCGCGGCCGATCAGTTCGGTCCGAAGAGCGGCGCCATCTGGCAGCAGGTCGTGCCGGCACTCTGGGCGTACGGAGCGTTCGTCGCCGTGCTGGTCGTGGCGCTCATCGTGCGGCAGCTGGTATGGCGGCGGCGCTGAGGCGCTCGCCGCCATGCGTCCCTCTCACGCCCCGCGTACCTGCGCCGTCAGGCCTTTGAGAAAATTCCGCAGGAACTGATCGCCGCACAGACGAAAATTGCTGTGCTTCGGCTGGCGGAACAGCGCATTGATCTCGCCGCGCGACACGCGGAAACCCACGTTCGCCATCAGCGCCAGAATGTCGTCCTCCTTCAGCTCGAAGGCGACGCGCAGCTTCTTCAGCACGAGGTTGTTGTTGATGCGCGCCTCGACCGGGCGGGGAGGCTGGCTCTCGTCGCGGCCGCGGCGATGAATGATCAGGCCGTCGAGAAAGTGCGCCAGCGCGATGTCCGGCATCTCGACGAAGTCGGGTTCGTCTTCCTTGCGCAGCCAGGGAGCGACCTGTTCGCGGGTGGCATCGAAGCCGGTGAGCTTGAGGATCTCGACCACATGGACCTCGCCGAGGTCGAGCATGTAGCGGATGCTGCGGAGGGTGTCGTTATTGAGCATCGGCCTAGGGTACACCGGCGGATCTGCCGCAGGAACCGAAGCGGATCCACGCATCATGACGATGCGTGGATCCGCGGCTGGTCAGAACGCCTTCTCGATGCCCAGCAGGATCGACTGGTTGGCATGCGTGCCCGAGTCGAACAACGCCTGGTATTCCGCGCGCAGCGTCAGTCCGCTGTCGAACTGGGCCTGGACGCCGAGGCCCAGCAACGTGTGGTTGCGTGCGGTATCGCCGACGTTGGCCCGGTAAAGCGGCCCGGCTAGCAGGTCCGCGTAGGACATCTTCGCGTTGCTGGCGCCCTGGAAGTCACGCTGATACTCCACGCGCACACGCGGTACCAGCGTCCCGAAATCGCGTTTCAGGCGGAACTCCGCACGCAGGCCGAGGGCGCCCGTGGAGGTGCGCACCGTCTGTCCGCGGTAATCGAGGGCATAGGTGGCATCACCACGCTCGGTGTAGCCGTCGAGCTGCGCGCGGGCCACGTCAAGTCGCCCGTAGGGCGTCAGCCGCGTGGTGCCATCGTCGTGCTCGTAGCCGAAGGCCACCGAGGCGAAGGCCTGCCTGCCGTTGCGGCTGCCGGTAACGCGGCCGCCATCCGCCGTGACATAGCGCCGGGCATCGAAGTCCAGCCACTGGTAACCCAAGAGGGTATCGACATACGTGCTGTCGCTCGGCCTAAGGCTCGCGTACAGCGCCATGTTGTAAGCCGTGGTGGTGCTGCGGCTGCCCATCTTGCCGATGTCGCTGGCGTCGTGGCCGTAACCGACGCCGAGGCCCAGGGTGAGCGCGTTGGAGAGGCGTTTGTCCGCTCCCACGCTGACACCCGAGGTGGTGAAGTCGACACCGTTGCTCGCCGTGCCGCGGTCGGTCGCGCCGAAGTTCACGGCACCGCCGGTCCAGAACGACACGTCGTCCGGCGACGCCTGCCCACCGCTCTGGGTCGGCGCCGGGCGCGCGTCGGATTGCAGGAAAGCGGGCGCGTCGGGATCGTTCATGGACTCGGCCACACCCTTGCCCGGACGCTCGCTTTGCACGGCATTGCGTCCGCCGCCGGAGCTGAAGCTCAGACCGTTGCTGAAGCGCGACGACGCGGCGCCGTGCAGCGATTCCAGGCGTTGCTGGAAGTTGCTGATCTGGCCGGTCGCCATGCGACGCGTCGCGTCCACCTGCGCACCGAGGATGCCGGTGACTTCCGGATCGCGTGACGGATCCGGCCGCGCGGTCACCGTGATCGTCACCGTGGCCGGCTGCGAGACGGCATACGCGTTGGACAGCGTGTAGACGAGCTGCGCCTGCCCGGAGAACGCCGCGGCGGCGGCGAAGTCCAGGCGATAGCCCGTGGCCGTCTTGACGATGGTGGCCGCGCCCGACTGCGCGGGTGAGAGCGAGACCACGGCGGCATCGGTGAACGGGCCACCGCGCGCGGCGCCGGTCAGGTCCACCTGCACGGACTGGCCGGCACCGACCGTGGCGGTCAGCGCCACCGCCACCGGTCGCGGCTGCACCGTCACGGTGACCGTAGCGGGCTGCGAGACGCCGAACACGTTGGTGAGCGTATAGGTAAAACGCTGCGTACCGCTGGCATCCGCCGGGGCAGTGTAGGAGATCGTGGTGCCGTTCACCGTGGCCGTTCCCGCCGCCGGTGGCGTGACGAGGGTCACCGCGGTGAACGGACCGCCGCTGGCGCCCTGTGTCGCGTTGACGTTGATCGCCTGACCGGCGACACCCGTCACCGCCTGGTCGGGCACCACGGGTAGCGCACCCGCTTGCACGTTGACCGTCACCGTCGCGGCATGGGAGCGACCGCCCGGACCGATGGCCGTGTAGGTGAAGGTGTCGGTACCGAAGAAGTCGGTCGCCGGTGTGTAGCGCACCGACGTGCCGTCGGCCACGGCGGTGCCGTGAGTCGGCGCCGCGGCAACGGCCACCGACGTGATCACGCCGGTATCGTTCGCCGTCACCGGAATCGTCACCGCCTGGTTGGCCGCCGTGCTGGCCGTATCGGCGACGGCCACGGGCACCGCATCGCCGATGGTGACCGAGTACGCCTGCGTGCCGGCCATGCCATGCGCATCCGCCGCACGCACGGTGAAGCTCACCGCGCCACTGCGCGTCGGCGTACCGGACAGCGCGCCCGCCGGTGAAAGCGTGATGCCCTCGGGCAGCGCGCCCGTGCTCACCGCGAAGGTGTAGGGCGCGGCACCGCCGCTGGCGCTGAGCGAACCGCTATAGGCGGTGCCCACGACACCGCCCGGCAGCGTGGCCGGACTGACGACCACGGTGACGGTCGCGATGGTCAGCGTGTAGTTCCGGCTGAGTGTCGCTGGCGTCAGGCTGCCGTCGGTCACCGTCACGGTGAAGGGGAAGCTGCCGGTCACGGTCGGCGTACCGGACAGCACACCGGACGCCGGATCGAAACTCATGCCCGCCGGCAGCGCACCGGTGAGTGACAGGGTGCGCGGTGCCGAGCCGCCGCTGCTGGTAAATGTGATGCTGTTGCTGACGCCGTAGGTGGCCGTCAGCGCCGGACTGGCGGGCGTCAGCACGAGAGGGTCCGCATCGACGGCCAGCGTCATGTTGACCGTCGCCGTAAACGGGCTGCCCGCACCCGTGCTGCTGTCGGTGACGTGAATAGCCACCGGGAAGTTGCCCGCCTGCGTCGGCGTCCCGCTGAGGGTGCCGTTGTCCGCCAGCGAAAGCCCGGTCGGCAGGTTGCCGGTCACCGTGTAGTGGTAAGGCGCGGTACCGCCCGTCGTCGAGTACGACGTGGTGTAGGCTTGGCCGACGTGCCCCGTGGGCTGGCTGGTCGGGGTAAGCACCAGCGTCGGTCCGCCGGCGGTCACGGTATAGGCGCGCACGCCATCGAAGCCGTTGCCGTCGGTGGCCGTGACGGTGAAGTTGAACGTACCCGCAGCGGTTGGCGTGCCGCTGAGTACACCGGCCGCGCTCAGGCTCAGCCCGGAGGGCGTGGCACCGGCCGTGACGGCGAACGTGTAGGGTGCCGTGCCGCCCGAAGCGGTCACGGTCTGCGAGTACGCCGCGCCGACGGTCGGGTTGGGCAACGTGGCCGGTGCGACGACCACGGACGGTGCACCCACCGTGAGCGAATACGCACGCGAGCCGCTGAACGGTGCACCGGCCCCGCTGGAACTGTCGGTGGCGCTGACCGTGAAGTTGAACGTGCCGGCCACCGTGGACGTGCCTGACAGCACGCCGGTCGATGAAAGGGTGATACCGCTGGGCAGGGAGCCGCCCGTGACAGCGAACGCATAGGGCGCGGTTCCGCCACTGGCGGTGACCGTGCTGGAGTAAGCCTGGCCGGCCACCGCGTTGGGCAGGTTGGCTGGGGCGATCGCGATGGTCGGCGCCGCCACCGTGATGGTGTAGGCGCGGCTGCCGGTGAAGCCGCCGTTGTCGGTGGCCGTGACCGTGAAATTGAAGGTGCCCGCCGCCGTCGGTGTGCCGCTGAGAGCGCCGCCGCCGGCGAGGGTCATGCCGGCCGGCAGGGCTCCCGCGGTTATCGCGAAGGTATAGGGCGCGGTGCCGCCCGAAGCGCTGATAGTTTGCGAATAGGCCACACCGACCGTCGGGTTCGGCAAGGTGACCGGAGCGACCGTGATCGTGGGTGCGCTGACGGTGACCGCATAGGTCCGCGTCGTGCTGAAAGGCGCGCCGCTGCCCGTGGAGCTGTCCGTGCTGCTCACGGTGAAGCTGTAGTTGCCGGGCGTCGTCGCGTTGCCGGACACGTTGCCGGTACTGGAGACGCTGATGCCGGGCGGCAGCGTGCCGCCGCTGATCGAATAGGTATACGGCGCGGTACCGCCGGACGTGCCGAGCATCTGGCTGTAGGCCGTCCCGATCACGGGGTTGGGCAGTGTCGCCGGCGTAATCGCCAGGGTCGGGGCGGACACGTTGAAAGCGATGGCACGCGACGCGGTGCGGTTACCGCTGTCGGTCACCGTGAACACAGGGTTGAAGCTGCCGGCCTGGGTCGGCGTGCCAGTGACTACGCCTGCCGAGGAAAGGGTGAGGCCGTTGGGCAGGCTACCGCCGGTCAGGCTCCAGGTGTACGGCGTCGAACCGCCCGACGCGGCCAGCGACTGGCTGTACCCGGTGCCTACCGTCGCGTCGGGCAGGGTGGTCGTCGTGATGGACGGACCCGCCTGCTGCACGGTGACGCTGAAGGGAATGACCGAGTTGTCATCGCCGTCGATGACGGAAAAGCTGTCGGTGGTCGAGCTGTCGCCGTTGTTCGTGTAGTAGACCAGGCCGGTAGAGTTGTTGTTACGGCTGTCGTTCACCCCATGCTGCGGGGGAGACTGGTAACCATTGATGCCGCTGGTCGTGCAGTTGCTCAGGTCCGTGACGACCGTGCCGCCGGAGGCCACGGTGATCGACTGCGACGGGCAGTTCGAGGCATGGGCGACGCTTGCCAGCAAGAGCAGGCACACGCCAACCAGCCAGGTCGACATGCGCGAACGGGCACGAGCCGGCGCGGCCGCGTGGCGGCCGCCGAAGAATAACGATGTCATGTGAACCCCTGAATCCCGCTGAAGCAGTCGCCTGCGAGCGCATTATGCGCAGCCGTTCGACCCCACCAGTGTGTCTAATCGGCAACGTTGACGTGAACTTGAATCCAACTACTTGTTTGCAGTCTTTCCATCGACCACAGTCCATGGACGCAGCCGCCGACTGACGCGGCCGAACGCAGGGGACATCGGATGAGTAACTATTTCCTCGGGCAGATCATGCTCGCGGGGTTCAGCTTCGCACCCAGGGGTTTCGCGGCATGCAACGGCCAGTTGATGCCAGTGCAGCAGAACCAGGCGTTGTTCTCGCTGCTTGGCGTGCACTACGGTGGTGACGGCCGGAACACGTTTGGCTTGCCCGACCTTCGCGGCCGCTCACCGGTCGGTTCCGGGCCTTCGGTCGATGCCAACTGGCAACCGCCGGCGTATACCGTGGGTGCCGCGGCCGGTCTGGAGAATGTCACCCTCCTGCAGGGTCAGATGCCGATCCATACGCATCCATTGAATGCCACCACCGCAGCGGGCACCGTGAAACTGCCCACGAACGCGTTGTACGGCAACTCCGGGGCGGAAAATTTCTACGCTAACCCGGCACACCCGACGCCGTTGATCGGGTCGACCATCGGGATGGCCGGGGGCGATCAGCCGCACCCGAACCTGCAGCCGTTCAGCGTGGTCGGCTTCAACATCGCCATGACCGGCATCTTCCCGTCACGCGGCTGACGCAGAACCAGGAGATCGACCATGTCCGAGTGTTATGTCGGTGAAATTCGCATGTTCGGCTTCAGCCGTGTTCCGGATGGGTGGCTCGCCTGCGACGGCAGCCTGGTCGCGATCAACCAGTACGAGACGCTCTATGTGCTGCTCGGCACTACCTATGGCGGTGATGGGGTCAACACGTTCGGTCTTCCGGACATGCGCGGCCGCTTGCCGGTCGGGCAGGGACAAGGGCCTGGGCTGGGCAGCTACGTGTGGGGCCAGAAGGCCGGCACCGAAACGGTGACCTTGTCGACGCCACAACTGCCCATGCACAACCACACCTGCATCGCGACCACCGACACGGGTACCAGTGCTTCGCCCGGTTCCAGTGCCGTGCTGGGTGGTATCGCACCGGACACGATGTACACGCCGAGTATCGCCGGCCTGACCGGCTATCCGCTGGCAACGGCCGCCGTGAGCAACCAGGGCGGCTCGCAGCCGCACGACAACCTCATGCCGACGTTGAGCATACCGTTCTATATCGCATACATCGGCGTCTATCCCACTCCCCCTTGATCCCTCGCAGGCGACTACGACATGACCGAACCTTACTTCGGCGAAATTCAGGTTTTCGCTTTCGACTTCGCCCCGGTCGACTGGGCATTCTGTAACGGTGCGACGTTGCCGATGACGCAGTACATGGCATTGTATTCCTTGCTGGGGATCACTTACGGCGGCAACGGTTCGACGACCTTCATGTTGCCCAACCTCACGTCGCGTGCGCCCGGCGGCACCGGTGCCGGGCCCGGACTGACGCCGCGGTCGGCGGGCAATGCGTACGGTGAATTCCAGCATGCGTTGACTGTGCAGGAGATGCCCTCGCACGGGCACAGCGCGACGGTTTACGTCCAGCGTGATCAGACCAAGCGGACATCGGTTCCGGCAGCAGGCAGCGCCGTGGTGTCACCCAGTACCACGGCACCGTTCGTTCCGGCCGGGGTACCGTCCACCTCGCTTTATCCGATGGCGCTCCAGCCGGCGGGTTCCGGCTTGCCGCATGAAAACCGGCAGCCGTTCCTGGCACTGAATTTCTGTATCGCGCTACAGGGCGTGTACCCCGATTTCAACTGATGGTCCTGCCCGGCTTTCCTGCCGCCGGCTCCGGCAGCGATGCGCTGGCGGAAGCCCTGGCCGTCGCCGGCGTGCGTTTGCGCACCGGCCGCGAATGCGATCTGCCCTTCCTTCGCATGCTCTACCGCCAGACGCGCGACGACGAACTGGCCGTTACCGGCTGGCCGGAAGCCACCCGTGCCACCTTTGCCGACCAGCAGTTCGGCATGCAGCACATTCACTTCGTCAGTCACTTTCCCCACGCGCACTTCTTCGTGCTTCAACGTAAGGGTCGTGACATCGGTCGCTACTACCTGGACGTGACCGGGGAGGCGTGGCACGTGGTCGATATCGCACTCGTGTCGGACGCGCGCGGGCAGGGTATCGGCACGGCGCTCTTGCGGGCGACGCGTGCTCTCGCTCCCGCCGTTACCCTGAGCGTGGCCGTAAACAATCCCGCCGCCATGCGGCTGTACACGCGCCTGGGATTCGTCGACGAAGGCGCGGCCGGCGGCATGCACCGGCGCATGCGCGCTAGTTGAAGACGGCCTGGTAGACGAAGCCGTCGCGATCACGCGCGACGGGCACGAGGAAGATACCGAATTCGCCCAGTTGCGGATGGCGCATCGTGTAGGTGCGCTGGGCGAAAAGAATGGCCGCCGTGTTGTGGAACAGCAGTGAGAACGCCTGGCGGAACGAGGACGCCGAAGCCAGCGGTTGCACCTGCATCAGCACGAACGGCGCGTTGCCGTCCCCGGTGTCGACGTCGGCCTCGAAGGTCTCGTTCACATGGCCGGCGAAGTGGTGGATCTCGAAGAACTGCATGGGTGCCCTCCCGGTGACCTGCGTGGCAGGTCGGTTGCGATGGGGGGAGCATCGCGCACATGGTGCGTTCCTACAAACTGCGAGCACCGCGCGCGGGGCGCGCTCCTACACCATCGTGTAAGAGCGCGCCCCGCGCGCGAATGGACCCACAGGATCGCCGCGACTTACTGCGGCAGCCCCAGGTCGTCGATCATCGCCTTGAGGAAGCGCGCCGCTTCGCCGCCGGTGGCGGCGCGGTGGTCGAAGGTCAGCGAGAGCGGCATGCGGCGATGCACTTCGATACCGCCCATCACGGCGACCACATCGTGGCTCAGCTTGCCCGCACCGATGATCGCAACGGTCGGCGGCACCACCACCGGCGTAGCGTAACGACCGGCAAACATGCCGAAATTGGACAGGCTGATGGTGTAGCCGGAGAGTTCCGATGCCGGGATGCTGCGATCCTCGACCGACGAACGCAGTCGCTTGATCGCGGCGCGGACACCGGCACCGTCGAGCACGTCGGCGTTACGCAGCGCGGGCACGAACAGGCCGTCTTCGGTGTCCACGGCGATGCCGATGTCCACGTGCGGATGCAGCGTGCGGGTCAGGTCCTTGCCGTTGAACCAGGCGTTGAGCGCCGGCACGGCCTTGCAGGCCACGACGATGGCGCGGATCAGACGCGCGGTGATGTCCTGCTTGCCGATCCAGGCATGCAGATCGGCATCGTCGACGATCGTGGTCGGGACGACCTGGGCATGCGCATCGGCCATGACGCGTGCCATGTTGCGGCGGACACCCTTGAGCTGTTCCGGCTGGCCCATCGCGTCCTTGCCCGGAGGCGCCGTGCGCACGGCCTTGCCCGCGAGCGACACCGGCGTACGCGAAGGGGCGGTACCCGGCTCGGGCAACGTGGGTGCCAGGTGCTGGGCCGAGGCGGGGCGCGTGGGTGCGGCAGGCTGCGAGCCGGATGCCCCGAGCGCGGCGCCCCCGTTGGCGGCGGCGTTCTTCACGTCGGCCATGGTGATCACGCCACCGGCGCCCGTGGGCGACACGCGGGTGAGGTCGATCTTCATCTTCTTCGCCAGCGCGCGCACGGCCGGTACGGCCTTGACGCCACCGGCGCTCGAGACCTGCTCGGTGTGCACGGCGTTGCCGCTGACCATGGCGCCGACGACGGTGCCTTCGTCTTCGCGCTGTGCCGGGGCCTTGCCATCGGATTCGATCTCGCCACCGTCGTCGGAGGCGACGACCTTGGACGCGTCATCCGGTGCCGGGCTGCCGACGCTCTTCTTCGGGCCGTGGTGGTGACCCGTGGATTCGGCTTCGGCACGCTGGCGGGCGTTGGGATCGATTTCGAAGTCGGCCAGCGACGCGCCGGTTTCGATGATGTCACCCACGCCGCCGTGCAGCTTCTTCACAGTGCCGGAGAAGGGCGACGGCACGTCGACGACGGCCTTCGCGGTTTCCATCGACACCAGCGGGGCGTCGAGCTTGATGGTGTCGCCTTCCTTGACGTGCCACTCGACGACGGTCGCGTCGGGCAGGCCTTCGCCGAGGTCCGGCAGGTAAAAGGTCTTGATGTCGGCCATGTCTATCGTTTCCTCAGGAGGCGGCGAGCGTGCGCTGGGCGGCTTCGACGATGCGTTCGACGCTGGGCAGGTACTTCATTTCCAGGCGGAACAGCGGGATGTGGGTATCGAAGCCGGTGACGCGTTCGACCGGCGCGAGCAGGCTGTACAGGCATTCCTCGGACAGACGGGCGGCGATCTCCGCACCGAAACCGGCCGTCTTCGGAGCCTCGTGCACGATGACGCAGCGGCCGGTCCTGCCGACCGACTCGGCAATCGTGTCGAAGTCCAGCGGGGTCAGCGTGGCGACGTCGATGACTTCGGCGCTGATGCCCTGCTGCGCGAGTTCGTCGGCGGCCTCGAGGCATTCCTTGACCTGCGCGCCCCAGGTGACCAGCGTGACGTCGGTGCCGTCACGCAGCACGAAGCACACGTCGAGCGGCAGCGCTTCGCCGTCATCGGGCACTTCTTCCTTGTACTGGCGATAGATGCGCTTGGGCTCGAAGAAGATCACCGGATCCGGATCGCGGATGGCGGCGAGCAGCAGGCCGTAGGCACGCGCGGGGGACGACGGCATGACTACGCGCAGGCCCGGGATGTTGGTGAACAGGTGCTCGTTGGCCTCGGAGTGATGCTCCGGCGCACGAATGCCGCCGCCCCAGGGGGCGCGCCACACGGCCGGCACGGTCATGCGACCGCGGGTGCGGTTGCGCATGCGCGCGGCGTGGCAGGCGATGTGCTCCATCATCGGGTAGATGAAGCCTTCGAACTGCGCCTCGGCGACCGGCTTCATGCCCTGCACGGCCAGGCCGATGGTCAGGCCGGCGATGGTGCCTTCGTCCAGCGGCGTGTCGATGACGCGCTCTTCGCCGAACTGTTCCTGCAGGCCCTGGGTGGCGCGGAACACGCCGCCGTTGACGCCGACGTCCTCACCGAGCACCACGACGCTTTCGTCGTTGCGCATTTCGTAGGCGAGCGCCTGGGTCACTGCTTCGATCAGAGTGATTTGTGCCATGGGAAGAGATCCTTACGACTTGCGATCGAGGGAAGCGACGTAGTCACGCTGCGCTTCGAGGTCGGCCGGGACTTCGGCGTACAGATAGTCGAACATCGCCGTTGCCGGCTGGTTCTTCGTCTCCAGGTACGCGTTGACCTCGTTGTCCATCCAGTCATCGCACTCGGCCTTCCAGGCCTCTTCCTTCGCGTCGTCCCACTTACCCTTGGCTTCGAGCCACTTGCGCAGGCGCGGCACGGGGTCGCGCTCCCAGGCGTCCTTCACTTCCTGCTCGCCTCGGTAGCGACGGGCGTCGTCGGCGGTGGTGTGGTCGCCGAGGCGGTAGGTCACCGCTTCGATCACGCTGCCACCCTGGCCGGAACGGGCGCGCTCGAGCGCGTCTTCCATCGCCTTGCGCACGGCGATGATGTCGTTGCCGTCCACCTGGATGCAGAACAGGCCGGCCGCGATGCCCTTCTGGGCCAGCGTGCCGGAACCGCTCTGGATGCGGCGCGGGACCGAGATGGCCCACTGGTTGTTCACGATGACGGCGACCAGCGGCAGGTTCTGCGCACCGGTGACGTTGATCGCGCCGTAGAAGTCGCCCTTGGACGAACCGCCGTCACCGATCGTGCAGACCGCCACGCGCGGTTCCTTGCGGATCTTGAAGGCGAGCGCCGAACCGGCGGCGTGCAGGCACTGCGTACCGATCGGCACGCACCAGGCGAAGTCGTGCGCGGGGGCATCGGCGAAGTCGTTGCCACGCTCGTCGCCACCCCAGTAGGTGTAGACCTCGCGCGGCTTGACGCCGCGATACAGCTGCGCGCCGTATTCGCGGTAGGACACCGCGAGGGAGTCTTCGCGGCGCATGGCGCTGCCGATACCGACGTGCGCGGCCTCGTGACCGAGGCACGACGCGTAGGTACCGAGCTTGCCGGTGCGCTGCAGCGCGATCGACTTGGCGTCGAAGACGCGTGTGGAGACCATCAGCTTGTAGAGCTCGACCATATGGTCGAGATCCTTTGCGAATTCAGGGAGTTCCTTACCGGTTTCCTTGCCATCCTGGTCAAGGTACTGCAGGTATTCGATTTCGAACTTGGCGGCGACGGACACGACTCGCTCCCAGGGGAAGGTTAGAAACGACACGCACGAGTGGGGAAGCGGACGGCCCATCCAGCGGGGCACGAGCGGCTTTTCGATCATTGCGAGCCGGACTAGATATCAGGGGTATTATCACCCGGCAAGGCACGGCGCAGCATGAGACCGGCCGTCGCAGCCCCGGAATGGCGGCGCGGCGCGGGTTTCAGGGCTTCCAAACCCCTTTTTGCGAATCGACTCACCCATGACCAATCCTCAGCGCGACCTCGAACCGGGCATCCGCACCGACCTCGACGGGCGCCTCACGTATGGCGACTACCTGCGACTGGACAAGGTGCTGTCCGCGCAGGAGCCCCGCAGCAATCCGCCCCAGCATGACGAGATGCTCTTCATCATCCAGCACCAGACCTCGGAGCTCTGGCTGAAACTGCTGATCCACGAGCTGGACGCGGCGCTGGTGCATCTCCGCATGGACGACGTCGACCGCGCGTTGAAAATCCTTGCCCGTGTCAAACATATCCAGCACCAGCTCTACGAGCAGTGGGGCGTGCTCGAGACACTGACCCCCACGGAGTATCTGCAGTTCCGCGACGTGCTCGGTCCGTCCTCCGGATTCCAGTCGCTGCAGTACCGCATCGTCGAATTCGTGCTGGGCAACAAACACGCCGACATGCTGCGCGTGTTCGAGCACGATCCGCTTGCCCACGAGCGCCTCAGGGCCACTTTCGAAGCACCCGGGCTTTACGACGAATACCTGCGGTTCCTCGCACGCCGCGGGCACGCGGTGCCGTCGAGCGTGCTGCAACGCGATACCAGCCAGCCGTGGCAGCGCGAACCCGCCTTGCTGCCGGTCTTCAAGCGCATCTACGAAAACACCGCCAGCCACTGGCCTGAGTACCATCTCAGTGAGCAACTCGTGGATATCGAGGAATCGTTCCAGCTCTGGCGCTTCCGCCACATGAAAACCGTGGAGCGCATCATCGGCTTCCGCTCCGGCACCGGCGGTTCCTCCGGCGTGGCTTTCCTGCGCAAGGCGCTCGAGCAGAGCTTCTTCCCCGAGCTGATCGAAGTACGCACCATCCTGGGCACCTGACATTTGACGTTCCCGCCCGGTCCAGCTAAACACCCTTGATCGATCGACCGATCCATCGCCAAGGGAAGCCATGACACCGACCGCCCCAAGCCAGACACGGCCCGTGCCCGACTATCCGCAGACCCTGGGGCATCCGCGCCCCTTGTGGATGCTGTTCATGACCGAGTTCTGGGAGCGCTTCGCTTTCTACGGCATGCGCTGGGCGCTGACGCTGTACATCGTGGCCGAATTCTTCAAGGGCGATGCATCGGGGCAGGGCTACGCCAGCCGCACCTACGGCGCGTACCTCGCGCTGGTCTACGCGTCGGCCATCTTCGGCGGCTGGGTCGCCGACCGCATCCTCGGTTACCAGCGTTCGATCCTCGTCGGCGCCGCGGTGATGGGCGCGGGCCTGTTCATGGTGATGGTGCCGAACCAGCAGGTGTTCCTCGCCGGTCTGGCCACGGTGATCGTGGGCAACGGTCTGTTCAAGCCGAACATTTCTTCGCTGGTCGGCCAGATCTACCCGCAGGGCGATGACCGCCGCGATCGCGGCTTCACCATCTTCTACATGGGCATCAACATGGGCGGCTTCCTCGCCCCGCTGATCACCGGCTGGATCGCCTCGGTGATGAGCAACACGCCGTTGCAGGACAACTACCGCGCCGTTTTCGCCTCCACCGGCGTCGGCATGGTGATCTGCTTCATCTGGTTCCTCATCGGCAAGAAACAGCTCAAGGGCGTCGGCGTGCCGCCGCCGGAGCGCCACGAGGGCAAGAGCCTGATCGCAGTGATCGTCGGCATCCTCGTCGCCATTCCGCTGGTCTACCTGCTGATGGCCAAGGCGGGAGCGATCTTCATCGCGTGGCTGCTCGGCGTGCTCTTCATCGGCGTGGCCGCGATGCTGGTCGTCGAGGCCGTCCGGCACGACCGCATCCAGATCCACCGCGTCATCGCCATGCTCCTGCTGTTCGCTTTCAACGTGCTGTTCTGGATGTTCTTCGAACAGGCCGGCAGCTCGTTCAACTTCCTCGCGCAGAATATCGTCGACCGCCACATGTTCGGCGGCTGGGAATTTCCCACCGGCTGGTTCCAGTCGGTGAACTCGGCGGCGATCCTGGTCTTCGCGCCCATCGTAGCGCTGGCCTGGGGCTGGTCGGCACGGCACCGCAAGGAACCGTCGATCCCGCGCAAGTTCGGCCTCGGCCTCATGTTCAACGCACTGGGTTTCCTGGTGCTGATGTACGCGCTGAGCGCGCTCGTCGGTGCGGACAACCTGATCCCGTTCTGGCCGCTGGCGCTGTGCTACGTCATGCAGACCATCGGCGAGCTGTGCCTGTCACCGATCGGCCTGTCGATGGTGACCAAGCTGGCGCCGCTGCGCGTGGTCGGCCTGGCGATGGGTGGGTGGTTCCTGTCCACGGCGATCGGCAACAACCTGTCCGGTCTGCTGGCGGGTCATATCAGCGGCGAAACAGGCATGACCGTGGGTTCCGCGCTGAGCGGGTTCACCTTCAGCTTCGAGCTCTTGATCGGCGCGGGCATCGTGTTGTTCGTGATCGCGCCGCTGATCAACCGGTTGATGCACGGGGTGAAATGACGCGGCGCGTCGTTTCACGGCGCCTCGTGTCACTGTAGGAGCGCGCCTTGCGCGCGATTCGGTAATGCCGCCACCTCGCATCACCGAATCGCGCGCGGGGCGCGCTCCTACATAAGCGGTCGCGGTGCGGTTTTTACCTTGCCGTATCGAGAAGCTTGTCCAGAATGCTGTTGAGCTGGGCCCTCTCGCCCTCGTCCAGCTTCGCGAGCAACTCCCGCTCATGCGCCCGCGCCATCGGCGCGACCTCGTCATGAATCGCCCATCCGGCCTCGGACAGCTGCAGCACCGACCGGCGCTTGTCCCCGTCATGGGTGCCCCGATCCACGCGCCCCTTCTCGACCAGTCGCGCCACGGCCCGGCTCACCGCGACCTTGTCCATGGCCGTCCGCTCGACCACCTCCCGCGCCGAAATCTCGGGGAACCGGGCCAGGATCGTCATCACGCGCCATTCGGTCATGCTGAGCTGGAACCGGTCCTCGTACTCCGCGGCGATCGACTGGCTCACCGTGTTCGACAGGATCGACAGGCGGTAGGGCAGGAAGTGCTCCAGTTCCAGCGGGGCATGGGCGGGCACGGGTTCAAAGGTCATTGCTGCGCTGGTCCTTGCAAATGGTTACAAGTGAAACTATAAGGTGCGAGTCGACGGCGTAAGCCGTGCCCAAGCCAGGAGTATCGCCCATGAGCGCCCAGCCCAATATCGGTATGGAAGTCACCACCTTCGAAAACCCGCAGGGTGTCGATGGCTTCGAGTTCGTCGAGTTCGCCGCGCCCGACAGCGCGCTGCTGCACACGCTGTTTCCGAAGCTTGGCTTCACGGCCGTGGCGAAGCACAAGACCAAGGCTATCACCCTGTATCGCCAGGGCGACTGCAATTTCCTGGTGAACGAAGAGCCGGGCTCCTTCGCGTCCGATTTCGCGGCCGCGCATGGTCCGAGCGCTTGCGGCTTCGCGATCCGTTTCAACCGTCCGGCGACCGACGTGCAGGCCACCGCGCTGTCGAACGGCGCTGAGAAGGTCGCGGACAAAGCCGACACGCTGGCGCTGAATGTCCCGACGATCCAGGGCATCGGTGGCTGCGCGCTGTATCTCATCGATACCTATGCCGCCAAGGGCGATGTGTTCGATTCGGAGTTCGAGTGGATTCCGGGCGTCGACCGGCACCCGAAGGGTTTCGGCCTCACCTTCATCGATCATCTGACCCACAACCTGCACTTCGGCAACATGCAGAAGTGGTCGGATTACTACGAGCGCCTGTTCAACTTCCGCGAAATCCGCTATTTCGACATCAAGGGCGCCAAGACCGGCCTGGTGTCCAAGGCGATGACCGCGCCGGACGGCATGGTCCGTATCCCGCTCAACGAGTCGTCGGACGAAAAGTCGCAGATCAACGAGTACATCCGCGAATACAACGGCGAAGGCATCCAGCACATCGCGCTGTTCACCGATAACATCTATGAGTCGGTGGAAGCGATGCGTGCGCAGGGCGTTGCCTTCCTCGAGACGCCGGACACGTATTACGAAGTGATCGACATCCGCGTGCCCGACCACGGTGAAGACATCCCGCGCCTGCAGAAGAACAAGCTGCTGATCGACGCCGACGACGAGACCAAGAAGAAGCTGCTGCTGCAGATCTTCACCCAGAACAACATCGGGCCGATCTTTTTCGAGATCATCCAGCGCAAGGGCAACGAAGGCTTCGGCAACGGCAACTTCAAGGCGCTGTTCGAGTCCATCGAGCGCGACCAGATGCGTCGCGGCGTACTCTAAGATCACCGTCGACACGTAGGAGCGCGCCTCGCGCGCGACAGGACCCCGATGAGCCACATCGAAGACACCCGCGCCTACCAGACCGGCTTCGGCAACGAGTTCGCCACCGAAGCGGTCGCTGGCGTGCTGCCGACCGGACAGAACTCGCCGCAACAGGTCGCTCACGGCCTGTACGCCGAGCAGTTGTCCGGCAGCGCGTTCACCGCGCCGCGTCACCGCAACCGGCGCAGCTGGCTGTACCGGATCCGTCCCGCCGCGCAGCACTCGCCGTTCTCGGCGCTGGGCCACGAGACCTTCCATAACCGTTTCCAGGAAGCGCCGGCCACACCCAACCAGATGCGTTGGGATCCGTTGCCGATGCCGTCCACCCCGACGGATTTCCTCGACGGTCTGGTCACCATGGGTGGCAACGGCGGCGCGGAAGAGCAGGCGGGTATCGGCATCCACCTTTACTGCGCCAATCGCTCGATGGAAGGGCGTTACTTCTACGATGCCGATGGCGAGCTGCTGATCGTGCCGCAACAGGGCCGGTTGCGCATTCGCACCGAGCTGGGCGTGCTCGACGTCGCCCCGCTCGAGATCGCGGTGGTTCCGCGTGGCGTGCGTTTCCTGGTCGAGCTGCCGGACGGCGAAGTGCGTGGCTACGTCGCCGAGAACTTCGGGGCGCAGCTGCACCTTCCCGACCTCGGTCCGATCGGCGCGAACGGACTTGCCCACCCGCGTGACTTCCTTACGCCAGTGGCGTCCTACGAGGATCTCGACGGTGATTTTGCACTGATCGCGAAGTTTCAGGGCGCGCTGTGGTCGGCCACCATCGACCACTCGCCGCTCGACGTGGTCGCGTGGCATGGCAACTACGCGCCCTACAAATACGACTTGCGCCGCTTCAACACGATCGGCTCGATCGCCGTGGATCACCCGGATCCGTCGATCTTCACAGTGCTGACCTCGGCCAGCGACACGCCGGGCACGGCGAACATGGATTTCGTGATCTTTCCGCCGCGCTGGCTGGTGGCCGAGCACACGTTCCGCCCGCCGTACTTCCATCGCAACGTGGCCAGCGAGTTCATGGGCCTGATCGACGGCGCGTACGACGCGAAGGCCGGTGGTTTCGTGCCGGGTGGTTCGAGCCTGCACAACTGCATGAGCGGCCACGGCCCGGACGCGGCGAGTTTCGAGAAGGCCTCGAGCGCCGATGTCTCGCGTCCCGACCACATCACGGGCACGATGGCCTTCATGTTCGAGACCCGCAAGGTCATCCGCCCCACCCGCCAGGCGCTGGCATCCAAAGCGCTGCAGGGCGACTATTACGAATGCTGGCGCGGTCTGAAGAAACACTTCACGCCGCCGACGGTCTGATCGCAAAGGACATCCATGAAACTCGCTTCTCTGAAGGAAGGCGGCCGTGACGGCACGCTGGTCGTCGTCAGTCGTGACCTCACCCGCGCCGTGAAAGCGGCGGGCATCGCGCCGACGTTGCAGGCCGCGCTCGACGACTGGAGTGCCATCGCGCCGCGTCTCAATGCTTTGTCGGAAGATCTCAACGAGGGCGGGGCGACCGGTGCTTTCGATCTCGACGTGACGAAGCTCGCCGCGCCGCTGCCGCGCGCCTATGAGTTCGTCGACGGCAGTGCCTATCTGCCTCACGTCGAGCGCGTCCGCCGTGCCCGTGGCGCGGAAGTACCCGCCTCGTTCTACACCGATCCGCTGATGTATCAGGCGACCAGCGCCGGTTTTCTTGGGCCCCGCGATCCGGTCGTCGTGCCCAGCGAGGACTTCGGCATTGACCTTGAGGCCGAAGTGCTGGTCGTCACCGATGACGTGCCGATGGGCGTGACACCCGCACAGGCGGCTGGCCACATTCAGCTGATCGGACTGGTCAACGACGTTTCGTTGCGTGGCCTGATTCCCGGCGAGCTGGCGAAGGGCTTCGGCTTTCTGCAGTCCAAGCCGCGTTCCGCGCTGTCGCCAGTGTTCGTCACGCCCGACGAGCTGGGCGACGTGTGGAAAGACGAGAAGCTGCACCTGCCGATGCGGACGTGGATCAACGGCCAATGGTTTGGTGAGGCCGAGTGCGGTGTCGATATGCAGTTCGACTTCTCTCAGCTCGTTGCTCATGTGGCAAAGACGCGCCCGTTGACCGCCGGCACGCTGGTGGGCTCGGGCACGATTGCGAATGAGGATACGGGCAAGGGGGCTTCGTGCCTCGCCGAGCAGCGTACGGTTGAGACGTTGCGTGACGGCAAGCCGACGACGCCGTTTCTTTCCTTCGGCGATACCGTGAAGATCGACATCACGGATGACAAGGGTGTGAGCATTTTCGGCTCGATCGAACAGCGCATTCAAAAAAACTGACGGCCCCGCATCCGGGCGACTCATGCGTGCGTATCTATTGGTACCCCAATCACGGGGACAGAGGATCCGCCATGAAAAGTCGCATGCTTGCTCGCACGCTTCACGTCGCGTTTGCCCTCACGGCCGTTTGCGGCGTGATCAATGTTGCTTTCGCCGACGACGCCATGGGGGCGCAGAAGACGGTCATGGTCGGTGGCGCCGCGATGTATCCGACGAAGAACATCGTCCAGAACGCCGTCAACTCGAAAGACCACACCACGCTGGTTGCTGCCGTGAAGGCTGCCGGGCTCGTCGATACGCTGTCGGGACCGGGTCCCTTCACTGTGTTCGCCCCAACCAACGAAGCGTTCAATGCGCTACCGGCCGGTACGGTCGATACGTTGGTCAAGCCCGAGAACAAGGCGACGCTGACCAAGATTCTTACCTATCACGTGGTATCGGGTCGCTACACCGCGTCCGACCTTATGGCACTGATTGCCAAGGGTAATGGCAAGGCGAGCCTGACCACGGTTCAGGGCGAGCCGCTGACGGTGATGCAGTCTGGCAAGACACTCGAAGTGACCGACGCCAAGGGCGGTGTTGCGCACGTGACCATTGGCGACGTGCTGCAATCGAACGGCGTGATCCACGTTGTCGACAAGGTTCTGATGCCGTAAGTCAGGTATGAAAAAGCCCCGCACGTTTCCGTGCGGGGCTTACTTTTAGAGCATCGCGCGCGGAGCGCGCTTCTACAGAAAGACCCCTCCGCTCACCGCCGGCACGCTGGTCGGCTCAAGCACCATCGCCAACGAACACACCGGTAAGGGCGCGTCCTGCCTGGCCGAGCAGTACATGGTCGAAACCTTCCGCGACGGTAAGCGGGCGACGCCGTTCCTGTCCTCTGGCCATACGGTGAAAATCGAGGTCACCGACAAGCGTGGCGTATCGATCTTCAGTTTGATCGAGCAAGTGGTCCAGAAAGCATAATCGCTCGATCACTCGCTGTGCGCGAAGGAAGTACTGTTCCCTGATGACAGGAGAACATGCCTAGCTCCGAAGCAGGGAATTCCTACAGCAGAAGTAAGCTTGGCGCGGTACCGTGTGCCGATCCTTTCATTGGATCAAGTCATGAAGACGGTGTGCTGGATCGTCGGATGTGCCGCGTTCGCACTGGTCATTGTGTTTTGCGGACCGACAAGGCCGGAGGACGGCGAGCGTGATGATGCGATCGCCGACGCCCTCTCGCTTACCAGGAAACGCGTCGACGGAGAGCCGCGCGCTTACGACCCGCCTCCGCAGCAAAGGGATGAGCTCGCTCATGCTCTGTCTTTGAGGCCCGGCGACAGTGGAATTCGAGCTACGAGGGGGCGCGGTGTTCGGTGTTACCACAATTGTCCGCCGCCGGTAGGTAGCGTGACCGCGTCGCCTCAGGTCGTGAGCGTGCCGGTCGGCGCCCTCGGCAATGTGACTGTTCACTGGCGATGGGATCAATCTTCCACGCAGGAGGTTAGCCAGCACGGCTGCCTCTGGGTGAGCGTAGGCAAGGAGAGCGAGGCGCATCTCGTGGATTGCGGTGCTCCGGGCCGTAATCACGAAACAAGCGTGCGGTGGGTCGGAATGGACACCTACGTTTTTCGCGTCGCACCGGGCAATCCAAAAGGACCGTTCACCAAGCCACTTGCGGGACTGTTCCAGCTTGCGCAGACGCTTGTCATAGGCGTATCGCACTCAGGCCCTGGCGGTGGCCGGTTCATCGGCGATCCCGCGATAGCGGCAGAAGTTGCGGGAAACTCTGGTCGCCGCTGAAGCGGCGTCTGTAAATCCCAGCGCTACGAATGAAGAAGCCCCGCACGTTGTCGTGCGGGGCTTCTCTTTAAAAGCATCGCGCGCAAGGCGCGCTCCTACAGGGGGAGCGCGCTTGCGCGGGTGCTTTTATTTCGCGGCCATCAGCGCCTTGGTCATATCGAGCATGCGGTTCGAGAAGCCCCACTCGTTGTCGTACCACGAGAGGACCTTGACCAGGGTGCCTTCCATCACGCGCGTCTGCGTCGAATCGTAAATGGACGAGTGCGGGTTGTGGTTGAAGTCGATCGACACCAGCGGCGCGGTATTGACGGCCAGGATGCCCTTGAGAGCGCCGTTGGCGGCTTCGTTGATGGCGGCGTCGATCTCTTCCTTGGTCGTCGCGCGGGCGGCGGTGAAGGTGAGGTCGACCACGGACACGTTGATCGTCGGCACGCGCATGGCGAAACCGTCGAGCTTGCCGTTGAGCTCCGGCAGGACCAGGCCGACCGCGGCGGCGGCGCCGGTCTTGGTCGGAATCTGGCTGTGCGTGGCGCTACGGGCGCGGCGCAGGTCCGAGTGGTAGACGTCGGTCAGCACCTGATCGTTGGTGTACGCGTGGATCGTGGTCATCAGGCCGTGCACGATGCCGATCTTCGAGTGCAGCACCTTGGCCAGCGGCGCGAGGCAGTTGGTGGTGCAGGACGCGTTGGAGATGACTTCGAGCTTCGAGGTCAGCTTGTCGTCGTTGACGCCCATGACGAAGGTGCCGTCCACGTCCTTGTCGCCCGGGGCCGAGATGATGACCTTCTTGGCGCCGCCGGCGATATGGGCGCTGGCCTTGGCCTTGGAGGTGAAGAAGCCGGTGGACTCCAGCACCACGTCCACGCCGTGCTCGCCCCAGGGGAGCTTGGCCGGATCGCGCTCGGCAAAGACCTTGATGCGGTCGCCGTTGACGATCAGGTCGCCGTTGTCGACCGAGACCTCACCCGGGAAACGGCCGTGAGCCGTGTCGTACTGGGTGAGGTGGGCGTTGGTTTCCGCGTTGCCGAGATCGTTGATCGCGACGATCTGGATGTCCTGGCCGTTCTTCTTCGACTCATAGAGCGAGCGCAGGATGTTGCGACCGATGCGACCGTAACCGTTGATGGCGACCTTGATGGTCATGTGCAGCCTCCGGGTGGGATTTGCTAACGAGGTAAGGGCAGGTGCGTAAACCTCCATGGTAGCGGAACGTCGCAGGGGCCTGCTTGCTGCACCGCCGCGATCTGTCATCCGAGTCTCAGTCCGGCTGTGGCACACTTGCCCGTTCGCCCCGTCCGGAATCGTTTACAGGCTCATGAACGCCGTTCTCAAGCGCCGCACCATTGCCGCCCTGCTGGCCCTCGCCGTACCCGCCTTCGCCACCACCGTTCAGGCCTGGGGCGACATCGGCCACCGTATCGTCGCCGAGCTGGCCTTCCGCCAGCTGGACCCCTCGGCCAAAGCCGAAGTGGAGCGCCTGCTCAAGGCCGACGGGGACGATTCCCTGCCCGACGTCGCCAGCTGGCCGGACCGCCTGCGCGACAACCCGGAGACGAAGGAGCTGGGCAAGGCCACCGGCCCCCTGCATTACATGGACTTCGTCGACGGTAAGTGCCACTACGTGCCGGCCCGGCAGTGCGCCGGTGGCAAGTGCGTGGTGGGCGGCCTCGAGAAGTACGTCGCCATCCTGGGCGACCGCCACAAGTCCAACGCCGAGCGGGCCGAAGCGCTGAAGTTCGTGGTCCACTTCGTGGGCGACGTGCACCAGCCGCTGCATGCCGGCAACCGCGACGACAAGGGCGGCAACGACTACCAGGTCCAGTTCGACGGCAAGGGCACCAACCTGCACAGCGTGTGGGACTCGAAAATGCTCTACACCCGCGACCTCAAGTGGCAGGCCTACGCCGACCGCCTGGCCGCCGAAGGCCCGGTCACGCTCCCGAAGCCCCAGGCGCCGCTGGATAACCCGTACGCCCAGTGGGCCGAGGAATCCTGCGAGATCGTGGCGAAGGACGGCTTCTACCCGGACTCGCACAAGGTCGACGACGCCTACGTCGCCAGAAACCTCCCGGTCGCCGAGACCCGCCTGCGTGAAGCGGGCAAGCGTCTCGCCGACCTGCTCAACAAGACGCTGGACTGATCCGCGCCCCCCGAATTCGCATTCGAAGACAAGGTAGACACAGATGACCGATATCCAGGTTCGCCGTACCAAGATCGTCGCCACTCTCGGACCCGCCACCGACGTGCCGGGCATGCTTGAGAAAATTCTGGAGGAGGGCGTGGATATCGTTCGCCTCAACCTCTCGCATGGCGTGCCTGACGACCACCGCGCCCGCGCCAATGCCGTGCGCGCCGCCGCGCTGAAGGTCGGTCGCGAAGTCGGCATCCTGGCCGATCTGCAGGGTCCGAAGATCCGCATCGAGAAGTTCGCCGACGGTCCGATCGACCTGATGGCCGGTGACAACTTCACCCTCGACTGCCGTCCGGACGCACCGGCCGGCACCCAGACCCACGTGGGCGTCAGCTACTACGACCTGCCCAAGGACGTCGTCCCGGGCGACGTGCTGCTGCTGGACGACGGCCTCATCGCGCTGTCGGTGCTGGAAATTTCGGGTACCGAAATCCGCACCCGCGTCATCATCGGTGGCCGCCTGTCGGCACGTAAGGGTCTCAACCGCCAGGGCGGTGGCCTCAGCGTGTCCGCGCTGTCCGACAAGGACCGTAACGACATCAAGTTGGCCGCCGAGATGGGCGCCGACTTTCTCGCCGTCTCCTTCGTCCGTTGCGCCGAAGACCTGCACGAAGCCCGCCGCCTGATCCGCGAGGCCGGTGGCGACGCCGCCATCGTTTCCAAGATCGAGCGCGCCGACGCCATCCCCGTGCTCGGCGAAATCATCGACGCGTCCGACGTCGTCATGGTCGCCCGTGGCGATCTGGGCGTGGAAATCGGTGACGCCGAGCTCCCGGGCCTGCAGAAGAAGATCATTCGCGAGTCCGTGCAGCGCAACCGCTCGGTGATCACCGCGACGCAGATGCTGCAGTCGATGGTCCGCGCGCCGATTCCCACCCGTGCCGAAGTGCTCGACGTGGCCAACGCCGTGATCGACGGCACCGACGCCGTCATGCTTTCGGAAGAGACCGCGGCCGGTGCGCACCCGGACAAGGCCGTGGCCGCCATGCGCCGCATCTGCCTCGGCGCCGAGCGCCAGTTCGAGCCGCGCGGCGACCTGCGCCCGGACGTGCAGTCGCTCGACCGCAGCGACCAGGCCATCGCGCTCGCCGCCATGTCGCTGGCCGCTCAGGTCGGCGTGCGCGCCATCGTGGCGCTGACCGAGTCGGGAGCCACGGCCCAGTGGCTATCGCGCTATCGCTTCGCGGTGCCCATCTATGCGATGTCGCCGTCCGACATGGCCCGCCGCCGCATGCTGATGCTCCGCGACGTGCAGCCGGTCGACTTCGCCCAGGGCAACCTCGATCCGGCGCACACCGCGCGCGCCGCGCTCCAGCACCTGTTCTCGCTGGGCAAGCTGACCAAGGGCGATCGCGTGATCCTGACCCACGGTGACCACATCGGCCGTGGCGGCGGTACCAACACGCTGAAGTTGCTGGTGATCGGGGACGACGGTATCGCGGACAGCCTGCGCGACCTGTAAGACGGTGTGGGGGCGTGCCTTGCGCGCGCCCCCACGTCAGGGTTTGATTTCACACGCAACGCAAACGCCCACAGGGTTAAACTCAACGCCCTGGTAAACCACCGAGGGCGTCATGATCCGCATTTCTTCCCGCACCGGCGCCATCGCCGCCGCCGTCCTCCTCCTTGCCGCGGGCTCCGCGCAGGCGCAGAACCTCCGCCGTGTCGCCCCAGAGCGTCTGACCGGCTACTGGTACCTCACCAACAAGTCCGTCAGCCCGGACGTGCCGAACACCGGCAAGAACCTCAATCAGCCGACCTGCGTCGCCGTCAGCTACATGATCGGTTCGGACGGTCGCACCCAGAACGCAAAGATCGAGAAAGTGGTCCCCGCCGGCGATCTCGGTCAGGTCGGCGTGAGCATCGTCAACCAGCTGATCTACGTGAAGGGCAACCAGAACGGCACCGCCGTTCCCGTGCAGACCTACTACGTCACGGGCTTCAACCTGCCCGAAGACCCCGCCGCCAAGACGGCCCTCCTCGATAAGTGCAAGCTGCCCGGCTACGACCAGACCACTTGATCGCATCGCACAACATGATTCGCGGGGTAGCCGTTTATACTCCGTCGGCTTTGCATACCACTAAATCCATGGAGTCCTCATGAGCATCGAAAACCTCGAAGAAATCGCGCAGGCGATGGTCGCCACCGGCAAGGGCATCATTGCCGTCGACGAGTCGACCAACACCATCCGGAAGCGTTTCGAAGCCGCCGGCGTCGAGAACACCGAGGAAAACCGTCGGGCCTACCGCGAGCTGCTCCTCACCGCACCGGGCCTGGGCGACCACATCTCCGGCGCGATCCTCTTCGACGAGACCATCCGTCAGAAGACCGGCGACGGCACCCCGCTCGTGGATGCGATGAAGAAGGCCGGCATCATCCCGGGCATCAAGGTGGACAAGGGCCCGGTGCCGCTGGCCGGCTTCCCGGGCGACGTCGTGACCGAAGGCCTTGACGGCCTGCGCGACCGTCTCAAGGAATATGCCCAGCTCGGCGCCCAGTTCGCCAAGTGGCGTGCGGTGATCAACATCACCGAGGACAACCCGAGCTCGACCGCCATCGAGGCCAATATGCACGCGCTGGCCCGCTACGCCGCGCTCTGCCAGGAAGCCGGGCTGGTGCCGATGGTCGAGCCCGAAGTCGTCATGGACAGCCCGGACAGCACGCACGACATCGACGTCAGCTACGACGTGCACGAGGCCGTCCTGCGCAGCCTGTTCAACGCGCTGTACGAGCAGAACGTCATGCTCGAAGGCACGATCCTCAAGGTCAGCATGGTCATCGCCGGCAAGCATTCGCCGGAACAGGCCTCGCCCGAGGAGGTCGCCGAAGCCACCGTCCGCGTGCTGAAGGCCACCGTGCCGGCGTCGCTGCCGGGCATCGTGTTCCTGTCCGGCGGCCAGTCCGACGCGCAGGCGACCGAGCATCTGGACCTGATCAACAAGCTGGGCCCGCATCCGTGGCCGGTCAGCTTCTCCTACGGCCGCGCCCTCGTCGCCGAGGCGCTGAACGTCTGGTCGAAGGATCTGAAGGGCAACGTCGCCAAGGCCCAGGCCGTGGTGCACGAGCGCGCCAAGGAAAACGGCGAGGCTGCATTGGGGCAGTGGAAGAAGCGCTGAGCCTTGACTGCTTCGGAACATGAAAAAGGCGCCGGGTAACCGGCGCCTTTTTTTATTTCCCGTGTCGCGGCGTGGTTAGAAGCGATATTCCGCCGACACCGACGTCACGTTGGTCGACAGATCCAGACCGTCCTTCTTGGCATCGTAGTGGTCGTAGTTGATGCCCATGCTCCAGTTCCTGTTGAAGTCATAGCCTACGCCCGCACCCGCATACCAGCTGGTCTTGTCCAGATCGTGGCGGTTGATGTCGTCGTTGCTGGTGCCGTGGCCCTTCCACGAGTAGATACCGGCACGGCCACTGATGTACCACTTCGGATCGATATTGAAGTGGCCATTCACGCCGGCGGTCCAGCCGTGGAGCTCGGACTTGCGACGATCGACGACGCGATCGCTGTTGAAGACATTCTTAGCGTGGATGTTGCCCAGGTCGTTGTAACCGGCCTCGACACCCAGGGCAGCCCACGGGCTCACGGCCCAGCGGTAGCCGCCGTTGACCGCGTAACCGGTGTCGTGGCCGTCATAACGGCCCTTGTCCACGGAGGTGCGACCGACGTTGCCGTTGACGAACCAGCCAGCGCCGTTGGCGTCTTGCGCAAAGGCCGGAGCCGCAACGGAACCGGCGGCGCCGAGGGCGAGCGCGATGAGGGTCTTCTTCATGGTGGATCTCTCCTGCTTTTCTTCTTGTTCGCTGCGACGGCCATGGGGGAATGCCATCGACAACGGCGCGGGGCCGGGGTGCCTCGCGTGAAAAATTAGATAAGGCCAGGCCTTCGATATTCAATACCGGTCAGTGCAGTATTAATAAAAATTTAAGCCGCGACGGGGGTGGCGTCGCGGCTTAAAGGTTGCGCGTAAAACGTTGTTACGTGGCGAACGTGTAGCTTAGAAGCGGTATTCACCCGCCAGCGAGACGATACCGGTCGAGCGCTTGATGCCGCGCGAGATTTCGCCGGTAGCGTTGTTCTTGACCTTGCCCGCGTCAGCGTGGAAGTAGTCGTAGTTGGCACCAACGCTGAAGTGCTCGTTGATATCCCAACCGGTGCCGACACCGCCGTACCAGCTGCCACGATCGGCCTTACCGCCGTTGGAGAAGCCGAGGTCCTGGCTCACGCTGTTGTTGTAGTTCTGGTTGTTGTCGTTGGCGCGGAAGTAGCCGCCATGCGCGCTCAGGTACCAGCCCTGGACCAGGTTGACCTTACCGTTCACACCGACCATCCAGCCGCGCAGCGCGTTGCGCGTGCCCTTCTGATCGACGTCCTGGCCGTCTTCGAAGACGTTCTTGACGCGGTAGTTGCCGAGATCCGCATAGCCGGCTTCAAGGCCCAGGCCGAGATCCGGGCCGACCTTCCAGCGATAACCGCCGAGCAGGCCGTAGCCGGTGCGACGATCCTTGTTTCCCTTGAGGAAATTGAAACCGCCGTTGTTGCCGTCACCGAAGCCGCCATTGTCGCTGCCGTTGGTGCGGCCGACCTGGGCGCCGATGAACCAGTTACCGCTACCGACGGCCTGGCTGGGCTGATAGTTGCCGGTCACTGCCGGGTTGGAATCCTGTGCGAAGGCCGGAATGGCCGCAAACGAGGCGCAAGAGACTGCAAGGGCAAGGGCTGCCTTTTTCATGGGACTGTTCCTCTTATTTTCGGGGCGGCCAGCACCATGGGGGAGGGGGAGTGATGCTGGCCTTGTACGATTAGAGGCCTTCGTACCTGAAGAGATTCAAAAAGCAGAACTAAAAGATTAAGGCTTGGTTAACTTCCCTGCCGCGGCATGAACATCCACGACAAGCTCATGCCGGATGCGCGACAATCGTGGTTTTTCCGCCGCCTGTTAACTGGAGAATGCCGATGACGACACGCCGCGAACGCGCAAACGCGATCCGCGCCCTGGCCATGGATGGTGTCCAAGCCGCAAATTCCGGTCATCCGGGCATGCCCATGGGCATGGCCGACATCGCCGAGGTTCTGTGGGGAGATTTCCTTCATCACAACCCGACGAACCCGCACTGGCCCAATCGCGACCGCTTCGTTCTGTCGAACGGTCACGGCTCGATGCTCCAGTACGCCCTGCTGCACCTGACCGGCTACGATCTCGGTATCGAAGATCTCAAGCACTTCCGTCAGCTGGGTTACCGCACCGCGGGTCATCCCGAGTACCACCACACCCCGGGCGTCGAGACCACCACCGGTCCGCTTGGCCAGGGTCTGGCCAATGCCGTGGGCTTCGCGATCGCCGAGGAAGTCCTCGCCGCGCGCTTCAACCGCCCCGGCCATGACATCGTCGACCACCACACCTTCGTGTTCGTCGGCGACGGTTGCCTGATGGAAGGCATCTCGCACGAAGTGTCCTCGCTCGCCGGCACGCTCAAGCTCGGCAAGCTCGTCGCGATCTACGACGACAACGGCATCTCGATCGACGGCGAAGTCCACGACTGGTTCACCGACAACACGGCGGAGCGCTTCCGCGCATACGGCTGGAACGTCGTGGTCGGTGACGACGACAAGCCGGTCGACGGTCACGATGGCGACGCCATCAAGAAGGCCATCGCTTCGGCCACCAGCCAGAGCGAAAAGCCCTCGCTGATCATCTGCAAGACGATCATCGGCTTCGGTTCGCCGAACAAGGAAGGCAAGGAATCCTCGCACGGTGCCGCTCTGGGTGCGGACGAAGTCAAGCTCACGCGCGAGCGCCTGGGCTGGAACTACGGTCCTTTCGAAATCCCGCAGACCATCTACGATTCGTGGTCGGCAAAGGAAAAGGGCGCACAGAGCGAGCAGGCCTGGAACGAAAAGTTCGACGCGTATGCGAAGGCTTTCCCGGAACTCGCCGCCGAGTTCAAGCGTCGTACCTCGGGCGAGCTGCCGGGTAACTGGAAGAAGGATTCCGACGCCTACATCGCCAAGCTTCAGGCCGAAGGCCCGGTCGTGGCTTCGCGCAAGGCATCGCAGATGGCGCTCGACGCGTTCGGTCCGCTGCTTCCCGAGCTGATCGGTGGCTCCGCGGATCTGGCTCCGTCGAATCTCACCATCTGGAAGGGTTCCAAGAACATCGCCGACGGCGGTGCCGAAGGCAACTACATCCACTATGGCGTGCGCGAGTTCGGCATGTCGGCGATCTCCAACGGCATCGCGCTGCACGGTGGCTTCGTGCCGTACGACGCGACGTTCCTGGTCTTCTCCGACTACGCCCGCAACGCGGTGCGCATGTCCTGCCTGATCCCGGCTCACGCGATCCACGTGTACACGCATGACTCGATCGGTCTGGGCGAAGATGGTCCGACCCATCAGCCGGTGGAACACCTCGGTTCGCTGCGCCTGATCCCGAACAACCGCGTGTGGCGCCCGGCCGATGCGGTCGAGTCGGCCGTGTCCTGGCAGAAGGCGATCGAGCGCACGGGCAACCCGTCGTGCCTGATCTTCTCGCGTCAGAACCTCAAGCATAATCCGCGCACGGAAGAGCAGGTCGCGAACATCGCCAAGGGCGGTTACGTCCTCTGGGAATCGGCCGAGAAGTTCAAGGCGATCATCATTGCCACGGGCTCCGAAGTCGGTATGGCCGTCGAAGCCGCACAGGCACTCGGCGACCAGAGCATCCCGGTCCGCGTCGTCTCCATGCCCTGCACCGAGGAATTCGACGCGCAGCCGGCCGAATACCGCGAAGGCGTCCTGCCGTCGTGGTGCCGCGCCCGCGTGGCGGTGGAAGCCGCCAGCGTCGATTTCTGGAGCAAGTACGTCGGCCTCGACGGCACGGCGGTCGGCATGACGACCTTCGGCGCCTCGGGCCCGATCGACAAGCTGTATGAGCACTTCGGCATCACGACCACGGCGGTGGTCGATGCGGTCAAGAGTGTCGTCAAGTAAGTCGCGTTCTTGCCTGTAAAGCTGGCGACCCAGGGGCCCGGGTCCGGTATCGCACCGGACCCGGGCCCGTTCGTTTGAGGAGGCCCTAGAGTAAACATGACTATGAAGATTGCTGTTGTCGGCACAGGTTATGTCGGACTGTCGAATGGCGTTCTGCTTTCGAAGATCGCCGAAGTCGTCGCACTGGATATCGTCGAGAGCAAGGTGAAGATGCTCAACGAGCGCCGCTCGCCGATCGTGGACGCCGAACTGGTCTCGGCTCTGGCCAGTGACGGACTGAATTTCCGTGCAACGCTGGATCCACGGGATGCCTACGAAAATGCCTCGTTCGTCATCATCGCGACACCGACCGACTACGACCCCCAGACCAACTATTTCAATACCGGCTCCATCGAGACGGTGATCGGGAAGATCCTGAAGATCAACCCGAAGGCGACGATGATCATCAAGTCGACCATTCCGGTGGGTTATACGCGCAAGCTGCGCGAACGTTTCGGCGTCGAGAACATCATTTTCTCGCCGGAGTTCCTGCGCGAAGGCAAGGCGTTGTACGACAACCTGCACCCATCGCGAATCATCGTGGGTGATCACTCGCCGGAGGCGAAGGCCTTTGCCGAGCTGCTGCAGCGTGGCGCGGAGAAAAAGGATATCCCCGTCCTCTTTACCGATTCCACCGAGGCTGAGGCGATCAAGCTGTTCGCCAACACCTACCTCGCCATGCGCGTTTCGTACTTCAACGAACTCGATACGTATGCCGTGACGCACGGCCTGGACAGCCGACACATCATTGAAGGCATCTGCCTGGATCCTCGCATTGGCGCCGGCTATAACAATCCATCGTTCGGCTATGGCGGCTACTGCCTGCCCAAGGATACCAAGCAGCTGCTGGCAAACTATCAGAGCGTGCCGCAGACACTGATCAAGGCCATCGTCGAGTCGAACACGACGCGTAAGGACTTTATTGCTGACGATATTCTGCGGCGCAAGCCGAAGGTGGTGGGTATCTATCGCCTGATCATGAAGAGCGGATCGGATAATTTCCGCTCGTCGAGCATCCAGGGCATCATGAAACGCATCAAGGCCAAGGGCGTGGAAGTTATCGTGTATGAGCCCGTACTCGAGTCGGAAGAGTTCTTCCATTCCCGAGTCGTCAACGATTTGCCGAAGTTCAAGAAGGAAGCTGATGTGATCATCAGTAACCGGATGGCTGAGGCGCTTTCCGATGTGGCGGATAAGGTCTATACGCGCGATTTGTTTGGCGATAACTGAGCTCGGGGACCGGGCGCCTTCGCGCCCGGTGATCCTGTCGTCCGCTTCTCGGGTGCACCACGCCAGCTTCGCGTGGTGCATGCCGATCGTCTGGTGCTGTGTGAGGATCTCGCGACGGCCACGCTGCCCCGCCGGTCCTGCGTGGACGCCAGTGTGGCCAGGCAGGTTACGGCGAAGGGCGTACCAAATTCTATATTCGTGAGGCGGAGATCCTGTAACGACGCTCCAGGTCGCCGGCGATGGCTCTCATTGAAGCGGCGTTTGTCTGGCGTGGCGCTTAATTCTAGGTGATCTGAACACGCCTGCTTTCAGCGTCCACTCCTAGAACGATTAGTGCACGCCGCCTACGCCGCCGCTGAAGGCGCCGAACGAGCCGAAAGAACTGTCGCTCATCGTCGGTGGCTGATCGGCTCGCTTGATGGGATCGCTCTGATTGCCGGGAACAGCGCCGGTAATATTCCCTGTGGCGGCGAGCGCGGTGATCACCGCAGTCGTGACCCAGCGCGTCGTTGCGCTGTAGCGGGGCCGATTGGCGAAAGCCGTACCGATGGCCTCATGATACGGCGAAGGATACGAGGACGATGAAGTCGGTTTCGCGACCAGTAGCGACGGTGAAGGTACGAATACCACCTGCGTTGCGGGGGGGGTGAGGTTGAGACTCGGGCCGGCTACTGATGTGCTCTCAGAAGCCATGCCGACCGCGGGACCAGTCGAGGCGACGAGCATGATGAGCAGATAGTTCGACAAACGCATGATTCTTCCTTGGACGCGGGGCCGTTATGCGGAAGATAGTTCAGCCGGGTCGATAGCGAAAGTGCCCATGCTCAGAGGAGGGGTGTGAGCAGGTTCGCCAATCGATCCGGCGTGCCCCCAATCCGCTGGAGGTGGGGATAGCGCAATGGCCCTGTCGGCTGGATCTTAACGCTGGATTTTGCGTCGTTGGCGCTCAGGCCGAGGGTCAGACGCTGAGGCGCGGCAACGGTCAGAAGAGAGCGCAGGGCGTCTGCCGAGTAAGGTCTGCCATCCACACTTTCAACCCGCATGCCAGGTGACACGCCGGCATCGAAAGCCGGCCCATCCCACGCGACACTCCGGATCATTCCGTCCTTCCCCAGAGTCATGCCAACCGCACTCGAGAAATCCTGTACGCCACTGTCTGCTTCACTCGCCTTGGCGTAGTCAGTGGGGTTGCCATCGAAGGCCAGCCGATAACCCTCCCGCTCGATGCCGTCGAGTGTGTCGGCTGGGTCGTGGGTGTCGAGCCGTTTCCGCAGAAACGTCGCCCAGTCGTTGGGCGCGACGCGGCGCAAAGCGGTGCACACGTCGTCGAAGGTATAGGTTTTTGTCACTGTGTCGCCTACCGCACCGCCAGCAAAGAACTCGCGGGCAAAGTCGTCGATACTTTTCGCGTCGTGAGTGCGTTCACGAATCTCTGCGTCAACAGCCAGCCACAAAAAGACGCCTTCCCCGTAATAGTCTTCGCGTCGCTGCCAGTCGCGCCACGACGTTGAATGGCCCCCGGCCGTGATTATCGCATCGTTGGTACTGTCCTGCAGCGACTTCCAGGTGCGTCCCTTCTGAGCGAGCACCTGCGCCGCACCCACAGCCAGCGCATCCAGCGTTTCCTGCTTCGTCCGCAGTCCGGAACGCGCCGCCAGCACGCGCCCCCAGAACTCGGGCTGGCCCTCGTACACCCACAGTAGGCTGCCCCGTGCGGCCGTGTTGAAGTCAGCTGTCCAAAGATCGGCAGGCTGGCGATAGCGCCCGTTCCACGAATGGACAAACTCGTGCGCCAGCAGGTCGGCGTTGATGAGGTCGCGCTCATCGCTAGCAAAATAGTCGGGCGGCAAGGTGTCGGTGCTGGACTGTGCCTGCTCGCTGCCGCCGGGGCCGGGTAGCGCGTCGTCCAGCGCCAGCAGGAAATCGTAGTGTCGGTAATGCCGCTTCGGGAACACCTTGCCTGCCTGTTGCACCATCGCCCGAAGCGCGTCGAGTTGGGCTGGTTTGATGGCGATCCTGCGCTCGTCATCGGCAAACACATTCAGGGTGACCGGCGCTTCGCCTCTGCGCGCTAGCGCATAACGCCCGACGTGGCGCGACGCGTAGACGGGCGAGTCGACCAGTGTCTCCAGTGAGGTGGTGCGAAACCCTGTGGCATCGCCCGGGCTGTTCTCCAGCGCCGTGGCGGAGGCGAAGCCATTTGGCAAGGTAACTCGTGCACTTACAGGGATATTGCGCGTGAACCACCCTGCCGGGTAAAGCACAACGTTTTGCCAGGGTACCGTGACCGTGGACGCTGTCATGACAACGGCGCCCTGGCGAAGACTGAAGGGCGACAGGTACTGGAACGACACGTCGAGCGCTTTCGCGTCGGCCGGAACGTCCACATGGAAGGCGAACATGTTGACAGTATCGCGTTCCCATTTCAGGGGCCGGCCGTTCGATACGACGGTCAAGCCTGTGAGGCCCGCTACCGACGCCGTCGGGGCATGGCTTGCGGTTTCCCATTGCGGGTACAGGAGGACCATGGGTCCCGCTGCCTGTACCGGGATCGACTCCCGGACGCGGTAGATGCGCTGGCTCAGGTTGGATGCGTCGACATCCAGCGTTATCTGCCCGTTGAAAGGCACATCGCGTGCGACAGGAATCGGCGGGGGAAGGGGTGCCGGCTGCGGGCCTTCGGAAGCGAGGCTTGCCTGAGCGAAGAAGAAGGACAGAACGACGGCGGAAGCAACGACGCGCATGCGGTGCGAACCTTGGCGGGAAGAAGTGGTGCCAGCTGGGTGCCCCCACGATAAGCGCATCGTCGCGGGGCACCCAGTGACCATCGGCATGGCCGCCCGGTCGTCCATTCAGGCCTCAGCCGGGAACGGTGGCACACACCAGCGTCGCGATTTCAGCCGGTGTTTCAACCACCTTCCAGGCTCCGGCCTTCTCCAGTTCTGCGCGATCACCGAAGCCCCAGAGCACGCCGATGCCACGAACGCCGTTGGCGACCGCGCCGTCGATGTCGAAGTGGCGATCGCCGATCATGATCACGTCGTCCACGATGTGCCCGAAGTCCGCGATCGCCGCGGCGATCATCTCGGCTTTCTCGCTCTTCGACGTCGACGGATCGGGCGCATAGAGCGCATCGAACGCGTCGCCGAAGGGCAGGTGGGCGATGATCGGCTCCGCATGCGGACGCACCTTGCTGGTGACGACCGCCAGCTTGTGACCGGCGCCCGCCAGCGCGGAGATCAGGTCGGCGATGCCCGGGTACACGGTGTGCTCGGACCAGCCGACATCGTGGAAGCGCTGCGAGTAAGCCGCGACGGCCTGCTCGACGCGTTCGCTATCACCATTCAGGAGCTCACCGAAGCTGACCCGAAGTGGAGGACCGATCCATGAGCGCAGCACGGTGTCGTCCGGAACGTCCGCGCCGACGGTTGCCAGCGAATGGCGAACGCCGGCGAAGATGCCGATCTCCGAGTTGATGAGGGTGCCGTCCAGGTCGAAGAGAATCAGCATTACTTCGAATCCGCGCGAGCCTTGAGCGCGGCCACGGCCGGAAGCTCCTTGCCTTCCAGGAATTCGAGGAAGGCGCCGCCGCCCGTCGAGATGTACGACACGCCGTCTTCGATGCCGTACTTGTCGACGGCCGCCAGGGTGTCGCCACCACCGGCGATCGAGAAGGCCTTCGACGAAGCGATGGCACGCGCCAGCGTTTCCGTGCCCTTGCCGAACGCATCGAACTCGAACACGCCGACCGGGCCGTTCCAGACGACCGTACCTGCCTTGGCGATCAGGTCGGCATAGCGCTTTGCGGTATCCGGACCGATGTCGAGGATCATCTCGTCGTCGGCGACCTGATCCACCGCCTTGACCGTGGCCTTCGCCGTGGCCGAGAACTCGGTGGCGACCACCACGTCGGTCGGCACCGGCACGTCGGCGCCACGTGCCCTGGCATCCGCCATGATCTTTTTCGCGGTGTCGAGCAGGTCCGCTTCGACCAGCGACTTGCCGACCTTGTGGCCGGAGGCGAGGATGAACGTGTTGGCGATGCCGCCGCCGACGATCAGCTGCTCGACGCGACCGACGAGGTTCTGCAGCAACTCGAGCTTGGTCGACACCTTGGATCCGGCGACGATGGCGAGCAGCGGCTTCTGTGGGTTTTCCAGCGCCTTGCCCAGCGCGTCCAGTTCCTTCGCCAGCAGCGGGCCAGCGGCCGCGACGGGAGCGAAGCGAATCACGCCGTGGGTCGACGCCTGCGCGCGATGCGCGGTGCCGAAGGCATCCATGACGAAGACATCGCACAGGGCGGCGTACTTCTTCGACAGGGCCTCATCGTCCTTGCCTTCACCGACATTCATGCGGCAGTTCTCGAGTACGACCACCTCGCCGTCGGCCACGTCGACGCCGTCGAGATAGTCGCGTACCAGGCGTACGTCTTTGCCGAGCTTTTCGCCGAGCCACTCAGCCACCGGCTTCAGCGAGGAAGCTTCGTCGAATTCGCCTTCCTTCGGCCGGCCAAGGTGCGAGATGACCATCACCTTCGCGCCAGCGTCGCGCGCTGCGACGATGGTGGGCAGGGAGGCATCGAGGCGCTGGGTGGACGTGATCTTGCCGTCCTCGACAGGCACGTTCAGATCTTCACGGATCAGGACTCGCTTGCCTTTGAGGTCGAGGTCTTGCATGCGGATGACGGGCACGGTGAGGCTCCAGCTAGGGGAAGGAGAATTCGCCATTGTCCGCGTCCTTGATGGGGTGGCGCAAATCCGTGTCGCCAGCAGGGCTGGCTGTTACAGGTCGCCAGCGGGGCTGGCTCCTACAGGTCTGCCGTAGCCCTGTAGGAGCCAGCCCCGCTGGCGACCCGCGCGGCAGCGCGGCAAGGCTTGCCCCGGTCCCAGCGCTAGAATCGGGAATTCCCCGCCAAGGAAGCCCCTCATGTCCCTCACCCTTTACACGTATTGGCGCTCCAGCGCCGCCTACCGCGTCCGCATCGCCCTCAACCTCAAAGGCCTGGACTACGAAGCGCGCCCCGTGCATCTGGTCAACGAGGGCGGCGAACATCTGAAGGCCGACTACCGCGAAGTCTCCCCGCAGGCCCAGCTACCCACGCTGGTCGACGGCGACCGCGTCATTCGCCAGTCGATGGCGATCCTGGAATACCTCGACGAGACCCGGCCGGATCCGGCCCTGATGCCAGCGGATGCGCAGGGCAGGGCGAAAGTCCGCGAGCTGATGCAGGCGGTGGGCACGGATATCCACCCGCTGGGTAATCTGCGTGTCCTGAAAGCGATCGAGACGGAATTCGGGGCCGATCAGGCGGCGAAAGAGGGGTGGTCGCGGCGCTGGATCCAGCACGGTTTCGACGGCATCGAGGCCCTGCTCGCCGAGGGTGCGGCCGGAACGTTCAGCTATGGCGATACGCCGACACTGGCCGACTGCTGTCTCGTCCCGCAGTTCTACAACGCGGTGCGCTGGGGGGTGGATCTGGCGCCGTATCCGACGATCCGGCGAGTGGTGGAGGCATGCCAGGCGCTCGAGGCGTTCCAGCGGGCGGCCCCGGAAGTTCAGCCAGACGCTCCAGCCTGACCCCAAAACCGTGTAGGAGCGCGCCCCGCGCGCGAAAAGCCAACGAAGCGAAGAAGCGGTAACTCTGCAACCCCTGCCCTGCCGCTGTCGCGCGCGGGGCGCGCTCCTACATTAGTGGGTGGTGTCAGACCCCGATTCCGTAGGGATCGCTCGACGCAAACTCATTGCCCGTCGCACCTTCCGACAGACGAATCTTCAGCGCCAGGCCATCGCGCGAATCCGCCTTGTTCAGGCACTCCTCGAGCGTGATCTTGCCGTCCTTGTACAGGCGGTAGAGCGACTGGTCGAAGGTCTGCATGCCTTCCTGCAGGCTGCGGTCCATGGCGTCCTTCACCTCGTGGATCTGGCCGCGGCGGATCATGTCGCGGATCAGCGGGGTGTTGAGCAGCACC